>Ga0247682_1000003_pt1 | contig 259438 bp, 214 predicted proteins | sample CNK23_metaG_FD_190130 | JGI IMG/M metagenome (GOLD analysis project Ga0247682, IMG submission 190130) | Soil microbial communities from Purdue University Martell Research Forest, Indiana, United States - CNK23 | ecosystem: Environmental > Terrestrial > Soil > Temperate forest > Bulk soil...
AATACCCAATCCCAGCTTTCCTGCTGCCGCGATGTGGTGAGGCTGCCGATAAAACAAGTTCTTCGTTGCGTCCTGGTAAAACTCCATCCCATTTTGCGTCAGGCTATTCGGATCGCGCGACCAGACCGAAGGCGCTCCTTCCGCGCTTCTCTTGGCTTCAATCTTCTCCAGCTCGATAGTATCCATCGCGACGGGATCGGTCCCTACGAGCAAGGCGCCTGCCTGATGGATAAAGTCCTGATTCTGCGTCAACGGCCCTCCGTGCCAGACCATTCGTGTTCCGTCCATAATATGAAGCACCGCCTTCGAGCGGAGCGGTTCCACCGAGCACATCACGCCAATCAGCGGGTCCGTGAAGGAAAACGGCGTCCGATGCGATCGGTGCACGTTGTTGAAGGTGCCGTATCCGAGATTCTTCAAGCAGCCCGTCACGCCCGAAGCCGAATGGTCTTTCATCGTGGGCACATTGATGATTTTCGTCACGCCAGTTGCGACAATACTGGCCATATAGGAACGCGTTTCCCACTCGCCAAAAAAATTCGCTTCGCAATAGATGTCTGGGTCGTAACCCGAGGCGTCCAACTTGTCCTGCTGAACGCCGACGACGCGCACTCCTGCAGGAACCAATACCTGGTAGCTGCCGATGTCCATTTCATTCGCATAGCGGTCGTAAACAACGATATTTCGCAGAGGAACTCCGACAGATTGCACCGCCCTAACGATTTCCCGCACAATCTCCGGCGAAGAACAACAAGCTGGCGCGCCGGACGGATTTATTTTTATTCCGACGACGTCTTGCGGAGAAACGAATTTAGCCCAGGACTCGGGCACGGACTTTTCGCCTGTCAGCTCTCGCATCGCTTGATCGAGCATTTGGCGAATCGTCGGTTGAGAGACACGGTTCCCGACAATCGAGCGTTCGTCCGCAATTTCGATCACGCGGCCCGGATATAGCCCCGGCATTCGAAGCGGAGAGACGGAAGTCGACTGGGGCTCATTGACGTGAATCGGTGGTGCCTGCGGAATCAAGTCTTCGCTATAGGACGGCGAAGTGCCAAAGTGATCCAGAAAGAGCGCCACGCTCCCGAGGCAACTGCGCTTGACGAATGATCTCCGGTCCACTGTCTTACTCCCGCTAAAGGAGCCTTCGCGTCCGTCAGGTCTTCCCTGCAACCTATCGCAAGCCCGATTATAAAGGGAACTCCCCGCAGCCCGCAGGCAATCTACGGCACCAAGAAGCTCGTTAGAGATTTTCGCCAGATGAAAGATCTGGGCTGAATTAGTACAAATGTCCCATCTTTTCTCGATCAACCGAGATGACAAGCGTCATCCGTGCGGTTAGACTGGCCGCGGTCCGTGCAGCGTCGAGCGAAATTCTGCGCTTGATGCGCAAATATCCTGGACCGGAAAAGAAACCAACGTGGATACATTGTTGAAGTTTGCGTTGAAAATTTCACTGGTGTCGGTGGGAGTTCTCGCGATCAATTCGAGTGGAGCGGCGCAAGCACCGCGGTACGATCTCTTGCTAAAGGGTGGTCACGTTATTGACCCTGCCAACGACGTAGACGCGGTCAGGGACGTGGCGATCACTGCTCGGAAAATTGCCGCCGTCGCCAAGGACATACCCGCTTCCGAAGCGAAGAAAGTTGTGGACGTAACGGGCCTCTATGTGACCCCTGGCTTGATCGACATTCACTATCACATCGGCCACGGCGGCGCTCCCTTGGACTGGTTTACGCCCGAAGCGCGCGTGCACCTTCAACCACTCGGCATTTCCGCGGACTGGGCCCTGACCTCCGGTGTAACCACGATTGTTGACGCGGGCACCGCCGGTGCGGATACCTTCCTGCTGGAGAAGGAAGAAGTCATCGACCGCGCACAAGTTCGCGTTCTCGCGTTTCTCAATATTGTCGCAAACGGTATGGACGGAGGCCTTGAACAATCCGTCGACCAGATGGACGTCAAGCTCTGCGCTGAAACGATCCACAAGTATCCAGAGATTCTCATCGGAGTGAAAACGGCACACTACTGGACCTCAGACCCGTGGGACGAAGCGCACACTCCTTGGGCTGCCGTCGACCGCGCCATCGCCTGTGCAGGCGCCACAAAAACTCCTGTCATGTACGATTTCTGGCCTCGTCCAGACCGCAGTTATTCCGATTTGATCCTAAAAAAGGCTCGCCCCGGCGACATTCACACCCACGTTTTTGCGCAACAGTTTCCGATTATTCTCAACGGCGGCAAAATCAACCCGATTCTGACGGAAGCCCGCCAGCGCGGTGTCTACTTTGATGTTGGCCACGGTGCCGGCAGCTTTTGGTTCCGCAATGCAGTTCCCGCCGTGCAGCAGGGCTTTGTCCCGGACTCAATGTCCACGGACCTTCACACTGGCGACTACCGGACGGTCAGCATGACCAACGTACTTTCCAAGTTCCGTGCCATGGGTGTTCCATTGAACGACCTCATCCGCCGCTCCACCGTGAATCCAGCGCGCGAGATCCAAAGGTCTGAACTCGGCACCCTTTCGGTTGGCAAGGAAGCCGATTTGGCCGTGCTTCAGGAGCTTCACGGTAAATTCGGTTACATCGACTGCGGCTACGCGAAGATGAACGCCGACGTCCAAATCGTCGCGCGAATCACGATTCGCGCTGGTCGTATTCTCTACGATCCCTCCGGCCTCACTATGACCGAGTGGGAGAAAGCGCGGCCACAATACTTCTCGAACCCTGCGGAAGGTGGTTCCAATCCGGCAACTGCCGACGATTTTCCACGTCACTGAACGATTCAACGGCAAATGAGGAGCAGCTATGGCAGAGAAACTGAGTCGCCGCAAGTTGTTGCGCAAGGGAACGCAAGCGCTCGTCGCTGGTGGGATTAGTGCGTACGCCGTTTCGGCTGCGAAGGAACTGGTAGCGGAGGCCCCGCCTTCCATGCCGAAAGGCGTCGACTACTACGAGAAACTTGGCGTCTCCACGTTTATCAACGCCGCCGGTACCTACACCGTCCTCACGGCGTCCACAATGCCGCCGGAGGTACAGGCCGCGGTCGCGCTCGCTGCGAAAAAACCTGTTCATTTAATGGAACTTCACGAAGCAGCGGGAAACTATCTGGCTGGGAAGCTCCGCTGCGGCGGCGCTCTGGTCACATCGGGGGCGGCGGCAGCGCTCACGCTCGGAACAGCCGCCTGCATGACGCTGGGCAACAAGGACGCGATCGCCAGTATTCCCACGGATGTCGCGGGATTTAAGAACGAAGTCATTGTTCAAAAATCGCACCGCTACGAATATGACCACGCGATGAGAAACTGCGGTGTCAAAGTCATTGAAGTCGAGACGACGGAGCAGTACGAGAACGCCTTCACAGAAAAGACCGTGATGACGAACTTCTTTAACGCTGTCGAAGCTCCCATCAGCCGTGAAGACTGGATTCGCGTGGCGCATAAGCATGGCGTCCCGTGTTTCAACGATGCGGCCGCGGATGTTCCTCCCATTTCTAATCTGTGGAACTACACGGAGATGGGCTTCGACCTCGTGGCGTTTTCCGGCGGCAAAGGGATGCGCGGACCTCAGTGCGCCGGTCTGCTTCTCGGTCGGAAAGATCTAATCGAATCGGCCCGCTTGAACAATTCGCCAAATTCAAATGCCATTGGCCGCGGCCTCAAAGTTGCCAAGGAGGAAATCGTCGGTATGGTGGCCGCGGTCGATTGGTTTTTGACTCAGGACGACGCCGCTATGGAAACCGAATTCCGCAAACGCGCGGACCGCATCGCTGAGCAGCTAAAGAGACTCCCGACTGTCGAAACGAAAATCTTTATTCCTCCAGTCGCCAATCACGTTCCGCACCTCTTGGTCACCTACGATGCTTCGCGTATCAAGACTACCGGTCGCGAAGTCATGCAAAAAATGCGCGAGGGCAAGCCTCGCATCGAAATCAATCCTGCCACCGGTGGCGGCCCTGCAAGCGCGGGCCTTCCCGGAGGGGAAAATACCATTGTCATCGGCGTGTGGATGTTGCAGCCCGGCGAAGATTTGATGGTCGGCAAGCGTCTTCGCGAAATTTTGGAGACTGCCGCAGTCTAGGTAGGACGCCGCTCGCCAGATGAGATGTGCGTTCAGTGCCTTCTCGGAGAGAACCGAAATCGAGAGAACAGGAGAACATGCGATGACTTCCGTACTCGAAACCAACGCCGCTCCATCCATCCCTGCCGTCGTGTCCGCAATGCAGGACATTTTGCTCACCCACATTCAGGAATCGAAAACCAAATTCGTGATTGGTGCGGACATTCTTCGGACAAAATGATCGACCACGACACGAAGATGCTGCGCCAGCACCACGCGCCCGAAATGGCGAAAGTGAAGCCGTTGCTGGGTCGAAGTTGGACTCCAGTTGGACCCCAACTGGTAGAAGGGAGAGTGGCACGCTAGCGCATCGTGTTGTAAAATAAGGATCTAACTTGCCTGTTCCCCGGTAGCTCAATGGTAGAGCATTCGGCTGTTAACCGAAGGGTTGCTAGTTCGAATCTAGCCCGGGGAGCCAACTCTTTCCGCTTTGCGCTCAACAATTGATGGATCTAGCCCTGACTGATTTAGAACTTTCTGTGAGAACGATGACCTGGCAGCCTCGTTCATTTTGGGCGCAATCGAACTTCGATTTTTGTGCGATCAGGAGGCAATCGCGGGCGCGGGGTGCACCTGGCGCTCAATCTCAGAGACCTTTCCTGAACGTCGCGACACTTCCAGGTCGTAGAAATTCTGCAGATTAAGCCAGAACTCAGCATTTGTGTTGAAGTAGCGTGCCAATCGAAGAGCCGTCTCTGCTGTGATCCTGCGGCGTTCGTGCACAATTTCACCAATGCGGGTAGCGGGCACGTGCAGTTCGAGCGCCAGCCGATTAACCGTCAAGTTGAGAGGCTTCATGAAATCCTCGCGAAGGATTTCACCCGGATGGACAGGAGCCTGTAAAGCTTCAGATCTGCTCATTTAACCTCTCCCCACAGCTAGTGATAGTCCGACGATTTCCACGTCGTAGCAATGGCCATCGCGCCAAACGAAACAGATTCGCCATCGATCGTTGATTCGCATCGAATGCTGTCCACGTCGATCGCCACGCAAGGCCTCCAATTGATTGCCGGGTGGTGAGGCCAGAATGCGTAACTCCGTCGCGGCATGTATCTGGAGCAGTTTCCGTAACGCGACCCGTTCGAAGGCGCGGAAGCGCTTGCTGTGGTGATACTGAAAGAGTTCCTCGGTTTCCTTCGAACCAAAGCTCTGAATCACATCCAGAGCATACTATGTTACGCGTTATACGTCAAACGTTATATTGGACATAGTCTGCGTTGCGGTAGTTACGAATTCTCCGAGGAAAGTTCTAAAATCGTCTACTTGGGCGAGCCAAATCTTTCCGCTCAACGACCGGCCGATGTAGCATTCTTCGACGCTTTGCGCTCGGTTAAAAAGTTTAGTTATTCGGGCGTCACACAAGGAACTATCTGACGACTATGGCGGCGATAAACTTTGAAATCCTCGTCGGTTGTCAGGATGATCGGATCAGCAAGCGTTTCCGTCATGCGAACGAGGCAAGCATCGGCGAGACTCATCGGAACGTCTGAATACTTTTCAATCAGCTTCAGAACCGGCTCGACGTTTCTGGAAAGTTCGAATGTAACCAGCAGAGCATGGCGCCGAAGTAGTGCGCCGAGGCTGGCCGTGCCACGCCCTCCGAGAATGTGGAAGGACTCCGAGAGAGCGGCTTCGCACGTGGACCAAGGTGGAGGCAATTGAGAGGCTTGGGTCACAGCCCATTCGTGGTGATTGTCGCGGCCGCTCAGCAGTGCGACCACAAATCCAGCATCAACGAGGACGTTTCTGGCCATAACCTGTGTCTCGCAAATACTGCTTCTTGTGGGCGGTTAAGTCGGACGGTAAGTTATTCACGGATCCGATGAGATCAGCGATGGCATTGAGGGACGCAGTGCGCCGCCGCTTGCGGGGACCGATCTCGAGCCTCTCGCGAACCACATCTGACTTCGAGATCTTACGTCCGCGCGATTCTGCTTCGATGTCCGCCACCAATGGCTCGGGCAAGCGTACTGTAAGAGTCTTCATGGCCTAAGTGTATTACATAGCCGACAGCTCTGCAAGACACTACAGAGTAGAGCATCATGAAAACATAATAGCCCTATCGGATTCCGGAGTCGCAATCGTTCTTCTTGGTCGCATAGGCTGAGATTCCCGGTAGGAAGTGTTGAACGACGGCCTTTCTTCTCTTCGATAGGTCGCCCAAAAGTTGCCCAATTGAGGGTCGGGATTTAAGGCGGTCCGTTCGTAAGCGACACCGAATAAAGCACTTAGAGTTCCGTAGTCCCGGATGTTAACCGAAGGGTTATTAGTTCGAATCTGCCCGCGGAGCCAAATTTCTTCACTTCATCCGGCCGCTGTACAACGCAAGCACTATCCTGACCATCAAAACCCGCCGTGACGGATTCAACGCACTCGGCCGTGTTGTGCGTTGACGGCCCGGCAACGCCCTGATTAACTAAAAATGTCGGAATTGTTAAGAATGAAAGGGGTCTTGACCCATGCGTCGTCTGGTGCTCGCGGCAGTATCTTGTCTGAGTGTGGTGAGCGGAGCCGCGTGGGCCTGGAACGCCAGCTTGAAGCCGGTTCACGTCCCTGCGGGGACGGTTCTCACCTTTTATCTGCAAACCCGCCTCAATCCTGCGGACGGAAATGTGATTGATCTCCTCCCCAAGGGGACGGTGCTGAGCATCAGGGTGCTCGACAAAATTGATTCCGATGTGACGAGCGATGGAGCCGAATTCCGGGGCGTCGTGGTGGCGCCGGTGGTGTCCAAGGACGAAGTGGTGATCCACGCGGACGCAGAAGTGCGCGGGCTTTTTGCGCTCCTGCGCAGCCGCAATCATCCGGATGGATTTCGCTACGAATTGTTGATTACAGGTATCACGGATGGTGGGAAATTATTTCAGCTCACCGCTTCTTTGAGTCCGTCGTTTCAGGATCCTGCGGCGCAGACTTCGGGCGGACCGGACACCAAGAATTCGGAAGAACCGGCGGCCCCAGATAAAGACAACCAGCAATCTACAGATCAGCGGTAAATTTTTCCTACCCCAAATCCCTTAAGCGCTGCATCCGCAGGCGCTTTCGTTTTGGGATTTCGCCTGCGATCGTGCAAAAAATTCACATTCCCTTCGAGCCGGCATGGAAGTTTGGGAACACCACAAGAAATGTTTTCCAGTCCCAGTACTACAAACTCCTCGAATCGCCATACAAACTACGGCTGCTAAAGCCAAGAATGAAAAGGGGATACAAGAAAATTTCCCCGCACGCTCGCGAGTGGCCGAATATCTGCTACCACTTTCTTACCAGTCAAAAATAAACTAGGAGGCGTTTGCGATGAAAAAACTATCGCGTGTATCTTTGTCTCTGTTCGGGTGCCTGCTGTTTGTCTCGGCGTATGGCTTCTGGCCCACGTCTGCGAACAACCGAACACGACAGAATGAACAACAGCCAGCCGCTCAAGCACAGACTGTGTCTGGGAAGATTGCCTCGGTGGATAAATCTTCTTTTTCCATCAACGTGACATCGACCGGGCAGCATATTTCAACCACCGCAGGCGGCCCGAAGACGATGACCTTCCAAATCGACAAGAATACGACCGTCGAAGGGCAACTTCAGGTTGGGGCGAATGCCGAAGTAACCTATCGGCAAGACAACAGCTCCAACATCGCGATCAGCGTTCGCGTAGGCTGATCATCTAAGCTGGCGGAACAAGCGCCGACAGGGTTTTGCGGGCTCAGAACTTGTGCCCACAAAACCCTGTTTGCATTTTGTGAGGGAAATTTTCGCTGAGTTTTTGCCTAGCCTGGGGGGCCAATGAGTTTGACAAGGAGCGGGGAAGTAAGTTAGGGTAAGCGAAGAAAAAGCGAAAGTAGATAGCATGGTTTCTATTGCAACTACCTTTGAAAAGCTCAAAAACGGTGAAGTTGGCCGCGGCATGCAGGGCTTTCGCGGCCAGGTGGCCGCGGAACTTCAGCCCTCCGGTGTCGCAGAACTCGACGCGGTGCTTGGGGGAGGCTTCCCGCGCGGCTCTCTTGTCGAATTGTGTGGCCCCGCCACTTCCGGTCGAACGGGATTGGCGTTTTCTCTCCTGGCGCAGGCAACGTCGCGGCAGGAAGCGTGCGCGTTTGTGGATGTGTCGGATTCGCTGGACCCGGTGTCGCTCGCTGCCGCAGGCGTTGACCTGCCGCGACTGCTCTGGGTTCGTTGCGGAGAAACACCAGGCAAAAGGCCTGCCGCGGAATCTTCTTTCTTTGATTCTCCAGAAGAAAAAGAACACACGCAGAAATTTTTGCAGCAAGCGAGCGGGAAAAAAATCCAAGGCCAGTTTTGGACACATCCGAGAGATCAGATTCGGGGTGTCGAGAAAGCAATTCAATCCTTATTGCACGTGAAGCCGGAAGGTGGGGAATCAGCGCGAATTCATGTCGTGAAGAAATTCATTGAGAAAAAACAAACAGAACAAAAACAAGGGGTTCTGCAGAGGGATACTTCCTCACGCCCAAATGATTTGCCAGGAATGGAATTGTTTCCAACAGCCGGAATGCGCAACCACATGGCACTCGCAAAACCCTGGAAACGTCTGGAACAAGCGCTCAAAACCACAGACCTGCTTTTGCACAGTGGCGGTTGGGGTGTGATTGTCGTGGACCTGGCCGATATTTCCTGGGTGGATGCGCGGCGCATTAATCTGAGCGTATGGTTTCGCTTTCGCCGTGAACTGGAAAACACAAAAACGATTCTGCTTCTGTTGGGGGAAGAATCCTGCGCGAAAAGTTGTGCGTCCCTTGTTCTCCGCTGTGAACGCAGGAAAGAAAGCTGGAGCCGCGCGGCGCGGGACGCCGCGTCGGGCGCTTCGATTTTGCAAGGTTTTTCCGTGCAGGGAGAAGTGATGCGTTCGCGCAGCCAATCGCAACCGTCCGATTGCGCTCGCTGGCAGACGCAGACCATGAACAGATAGTTTTCCAAAGTTCCCCCCGTTCCTCCTCCAACCTCAGGGGAAGCTCAAGTGCCGTTTGCATGTCTTTTCGTTCCGGATTTTTCCGTGCAGGCCGTGGTGCGCGTGGATCCGCAGCTGCGAAACAAGCCGGTCGGGATATCTTACGGCGCGCCGCCGTTGACGAAAGTCTTTGCCGTAAATCACGCGGCGCGGCAGCTCGGCGTCAAAGCCGGAATGACCAAGGTGCAAGCCGAAGCGTTCTGCGGAATCGAATGGCGCTGGCGTTCGCTTTCCGAAGAAGTAATCGCACACGCGGCGTTGCTCGATTGTACGTGGACCATTTCTCCGCGCGTCCAGGATGCAGAAAAGCAAAACGAAAGCGATCTGTCTGACACAGTTGTCGTTGATCTCGCCGGCTGCGAAAAACTTTTTGGCTCATTCGAAAAAATCGCTCACGACCTGGCGCGGATAGCGTCAAGCGTCGGATTCGATGCACACGTTGCCGTCGCGGAAACTTTTCTGGCGGCGCAATGCGCGGCGCAGGGCTTTCCCGGAATCACGGTAATTCCGCCCGGCGAGGAAAGCGCGCGTATCGGAGCGCTACCTCTGGAAAGCCTGCGCATTCCTCCTGAATTGTTGGAAACGCTGAAACGCTGGGGCATTCGAACATATGCAGAATTCGCGGCGCTGCCCGAAATTTCCATAGTAGAACGCTTCGGGCAGGAAGGCCGTCGTTGGCAGCAGATCGCACAGGGAAAAGATTTGAAGCCGCTGATTGCCCTCGATTTCCCCGGGCAATTCGAAGAGTGCATGGAACTCGAATCTCCGGTCGAGTCGCTCGAGCCGCTGCTTTTCATTGTGAACCGCCTTCTCGATCAATTGTGCACCCGCCTGCGCATGCACGTCCTTGCCATCGGCGAAGTCCGTGTGACGTTGACGCTCGAGCGCAATGATTCACGCAGCAATTCGCAAAGCAAAGACCCGCTGCTGCATATCCGCACCATTCGCCTTCCCGTGCCGGCGAAAGAGGGAAAATTCCTCCTGAAACTTTTGCAGCTGGACCTCGAAGCGCATCCGCCGGCTTCTCCCGTGACGGCGATCAGCATCGTGGCGATTCCCGCGAAGACGCGTTCGCGGCAGCTTGGATTATTTTTGCCGCTCAGCCCCGACCCGGAGCGCTTGGAAATAACTCTGGCGCGGATTCAAAGCACCGTCGGCGAAGGGCGCGTCGGTTCGCCGGAACTGCTTAACACACACCGGCCGAATGCATTTCAGCAAACGCGTTTCGCGCAGCCGGACGCGGCCTGGAAAAACGATCGTGAAGGAAAAAATGCAAAAGCGGCGCTGCGGATTTACCGGCCGCCGCTTGCAGCAAACGTCGAGCTGCACGAAGGAAAGCCGGCCTCCCTGACCTGCGAAGGAGCGCGCAGACAAATTCTCGCGTTTGCCGGGCCGTGGAGAACGAAGGGAGATTGGTGGTCCGAAACCGGATGGGCGCGCGATGAATGGGACGTCGAGCTGCGCTTGCTGCGCCCGAAGCGGCATGCGGGATCGGTCGAAACCAACGCGGAAGAGACCGCGCTCTACCGCATCTATAAGGACCAGTTTGCGAAACGGTGGTTCGTGGAAGGAATTTACGATTGAAATACATCGAACTGCATTCGTGTTCTGCGTTCAGTTTTCTGGGCGGCGCTTCATGCCCGGAAGACTTGGTGGCCCGTGCGGCGAAGCTGGAGTTGCCTGCGGTTGCGCTGCTGGACCGCGATGGCGTGTACGGCTCGCCGCGATTTCACACGGCAGCAAAGCGAGCTGGAATTCGTGCGCACGTTGGAGCGGAAATCTCCGTGGAAGGTTTTGGAAAGAGAGCGGGATTGCCGCACTGGATGCCGCCGACTGCCGCGCCAGAGCAACCAGTACGGCTCGCGCTCCTCGTGAAAAACAGAACCGGCTACCAAAATCTTTGCCGTCTGATGACGCGATACAAATTGCGCGAAAAGGAAAAAGGAACCGGCACGGCACCGCTCGAAGAAATTGCCAGACACGCGGAAGGCCTCGTGTGTTTGACCGGAGGCGAAGAAGGCGTTCTGGCTGCGTCACTTTGCCGTGGCGGTGAAGAGGAAGCACGGAAAAATATAGAAACACTTACGGCGCTGTTCGGGCAAAAAAACGTTTACGTCGAATTGCAGCGCCATTTCAATCTGGTAGAAGAACATCGCAATCAGGCAGCGGTGCAGCTGGCGGAAACGCTGCATCTGCCTTTACTCGCCACAAACGGCGTGCGGTACGCAGTGCCGCGTGACCGCGAAATCCTCGATGTATTCACCTGCCTGCGGCATCACTGCAAACTGGAAACGGCCGGAAGATTGCTCGAACGCAACGACGAACGCCATTTGCGCTCCGCAAAAGAAATGACGGAACTGTTTTCCGGCTTGCCCGAAGCGATTTTCAATACAGAAGAACTTTCCGCGCGGCTGGAATTCACTCTTGCCGATTTGGGTTATCAATTCCCGAACTATCCGGTGCCGGCCGGCGAAACCATGAACTCCTTTCTCCGCAAGCGCACGGAGGAAGGATTCCGAAACCGGTATGCGGCGAAAGAGGACGAAAAACTCTACCAACGCGCGGAAAAACAGATCCAGCGCGAATTGGCGTTAATCGAGAAATTGAACCTCGCCGGATATTTTTTAATTGTTTGGGATATCGTCCGCTTTTGCCGGGACGAAAACATTCTCGTGCAAGGTCGCGGCTCGGCCGCAAACAGCGCGGTTTGCTATTCGCTCGGAATCACCGCAGTCGATCCGGTTGGCATGGAATTGCTCTTCGAGCGTTTTTTGTCCGAACAACGCGGTGAGTGGCCGGACATCGATCTGGATCTTCCGAGCGGCGACCAGCGCGAAAAAGCTATTCAATACGTTTACCAGCGATACGGACAACTTGGCGCGGCGATGACCGCGAATGTAATTACGTACCGCGGCCGCTCCGCTGCCAGAGAAGTCGGAAAAGTGCTGGGATTCGATCAGGAGACGCTCGACCAGCTTTCCGCGCAAGTGAACGGCGGCGAATGGCGCGGGCCCGCCGATACGTTTGAAAATCATTTTCAGCAAGCGGGCTTCGATTTGCAGCATCACCGCGTGCGGAAATATTGGGAGTTGTGCGAACGGCTGCAGGATTTGCCACGGCACTTGGGCCAGCATTCCGGCGGCATGGTGGTCTGCCAGGGACAACTCGATTCCGTCGTGCCGCTGGAGCCGGCGACGATGCCCGGCCGCGTTGTCGTCCAGTGGGATAAAGAAGACTGCGCGGACCTGGGAATCGTAAAAGTGGACCTGCTCGGCCTCGGAATGATGGCAGTTTTGGAAGAGTGTCTCGAACTGGTTCCGAAACACTACGGAAAAAAGGTCGATCTGGCGCAACTGCCTGCGGACGATCCAGTCGTATACAAAACGTTGTGCCAGGCGGATACAGTGGGCATGTTCCAGGTCGAGAGCCGCGCGCAGATGTCGTCGCTTCCGCGAAATTCTCCCGTAAAGTTTTATGACCTTGTCGTGCAGGTCGCAATTATCCGCCCTGGCCCAATCGTTGGGAAAATGATGCATCCCTATATGCGGCGGAGGCAGGGACGGGAGCAAGTGGCGTACGCGCATCCGTCGCTGGAACCGGTGCTCAAGCGCACGCTCGGCGTGCCTCTTTTTCAGGAGCAATTGTTGAAGATGTCCATGATTGCGGCGAATTTCTCCGGCGGCGAAGCGGAAGACTTGCGGCGCGCGATGGGCTTCAAGCGCTCCGAAGAACGCATGCACGAGATCGAAACAAAATTGCGCAGTGGAATGACGCAGAACGGAATCAGCCGCGAGGCTCAGGAAGAGATCATCACGCAAATCACTTCGTTCGCGCGATACGGCTTTCCCGAATCGCACGCGGCAAGTTTTGCATTGATCGCGTATGCCAGCGCTTTTTTGAAAGTTCATTATCTGGCGGCGTTCACTGCGGCGCTGCTCAACAATCAGCCGATGGGATTCTACAGCCCGGCAACAATTGTGAAAGACGCTCAACTGCACGGGCTGAAAGTAAAACCGATTCACGTGCTTTACTCGGATTGGTTGTGCACATTGGAAAAAAGTGTGAATAAAGAAGGGAAAGAAGTTCCGTGTTTGCGCATTGGATTCCGGTATGTCCGCGGATTGCGGGAGGCGCCGGCGCGGGAAATTGTACGTGAAAGGCAAAAGCAAAGCTTCAGCGGAATCGAAGATCTGATTCGCCTCGTTCCGGATTTGCAGAAATCGGAAATCGTGACGCTTGGCGAAATCGGCGCGCTGAATTCTTTGGGGAAAGATTTGCATCGTCGGTCGGCGCTTTGGCAGGTGGAGCGCGCGGCGCGGCAGGCCGGGCCGCTTCTGGACGCCATTCCGGAGCAACCCGATTTTTCGCCGCTGCAAAAAATGACCGACGAAGAGCGATTGATAGCGGATTTCCACGGCTCCGGCATGACGACGGGGCCCCATCCGATGACCTATTGCCGGGCGGAGCTGGCCAGAGCCAATGTGAAAAGCGCGCGCGACCTTGGGCGGATTCCGGACGGGCAATATACGAAAGTGGGCGGATGCGTGATTGCCCGGCAGCGGCCGGGAACTGCCAAAGGATTTGTATTCCTGAGCCTCGAAGACGAAACCGGAATCGCCAATATCATCGTGAAGCCGGACCTTTACGAAAAGTGCCGGCTGACGATCAATCGTGCCAAATTTCTGCGCGTCGATGGAGTCCTGCAAAATCAGGACGGCGTGATTTCCATTAAGGCGTCGCGGGTCTTGCCGCTTTCGGTGACTTCAGCGAATACGGAATCGCACGACTATCACTAACCTTCCCCTGCGTTTCTGCCACGCGCGTGCCGTAAACTAGGGGTGAGGAATGTATCGGCATGAAATTGGAATTGCCTGCAGGGGACTTTGACGCTTATCTCTTCGACTGCGATGGGACGATCGTCGACTCCATGCCCCTTCACTACAAGGCATGGAAACAGATACTGGGCGAATGGAATTGCGAATTCAGCGAAGAGCGTTTCTACGCGTGGGGCGGGATGCCTATCGTGGAAATTATTTCCACGCTGAACAAGGAATATGGCTTGTCAATGCCGGTCGAAACACTCGCGGCGCGCAAAGAGAGTTTGTACTTTGAATTGCTGCCAGAGCTGCGGCCAGTGCCGGAGGTCGTCGAACACGTTTTGGCGATGCATGGAAAAATTCCCTTCGCCGTTGTGTCGGGAAGCACGCGCGATTCGGTAGTGGCTTCTCTCACGGCTTTAAGACTGCTCGACCGCTTCGACGCACTCGTATGCGCAGGTGATTATCAGAATAGCAAGCCGCACCCTGAAGCATTTTTGCTTGCCGCGGAGAAATTGGGCGTTCCTCCGAACGCCTGCCTTGTTTTTGAAGACACGGACATGGGCATCGAAGCCGCGACCGCTGCGGGAATGAAATCGGCAAGAGTCCCGCCGCCGTGGATTCGCAATCCCGTCTCGCGTTAACCCGCTTTTCTGCCCGAGCAGCGTTTCACTTTTCGTTGACAGCATCCGGAGGTGTCGCTACAGTGCGGCTCGTTTACTGCGGGCCAGCGATTCGCCGCGCTTGAGCGCGATAGAGGAACTCAGACATGCCGAAACATTTCATTCGCCGCATCGCGTTTCTGACGTGCAGCGTTGTAGTTTTCTGGGTGAAGCCCGAACCCGCGCTCTGCCAGATGGCCAAGCCCGACCGGTTGCAGTGCGAATCGCTGACGAATCCGCTCGGTGTGGACACGAAGCGGCCAGTATTTTCCTGGAATCTGCAGGATGCACGCTTCGGCGCGAAACAGACAGCCTATGAAATCGAAGTCGCATCCGCTGCGAGCAGTTTCGGCTCCGGCAAAGCGGACCTGTGGGACAGCGGGAAAGTGCAGTCAGAAAATTCAATTCAAGCCGAATACGCAGGCAAGGAACTGAAACCGAGTACCCGTTACTACTGGCGTGTGACCGTTTGGGACAAAGACGGCAAAGCCTATCCGCCAAGCGACGCCGCTTGGTGGGAGACGGGCCTGATGGATTTGAAAAACTGGAAGGCCGCCTGGATCGGTTACGAAGTTCCGGAGCTGCACGCGGTGCGCGACGCGGATGCCGTATGGATTACCAATGCGGATGAGAGCAGCGCGAAGACCGAGGGCAACTCGCATCACGATTTTCGATTTGCATTTGAATTGAACGGCGCCGTCAAACATGCGGCAATTTATGTGACTGGCCGCGACTCGGCTTCCGCATGGGTGAACGGACGGCAAGTACTGGAATCGGATCCGTTGCCGCCGTGGAAGCAGATGCCGTGGAAGACATACAAGAAACGCGACATCACACAACAAGTGAAGGATGGGAGAAATCTCGTCGCGATCGACGTGATTCGGTACCGGCAAGAAAGAAGACGCGGCGTACCCGACGACGCGCGGTCGCCGATGAGCGCAACGATTTACCTCGAGATGGCGGACGGTTCCGCTCGAGTTTTCAAAACCGCACCGAGCGGCTGGAAGGCTGCGCTCGACGCAGAAGGAAATTGGCAGGAGACCAATTTCGACGATTCGCGCTGGAAAGGCGCGATTACGTTCACGCCGGCGGCGGGATCGTTTGACGGACCCGAGGTTGGATCTCCCTGGCCAACGGGCGCGGTCAAATCGTTGCGAAAATCATTCGAGGCACCAAAGAAAATTTCGTCGGCACGTCTTTATGCAACGGCTCTAGGCCTGTACAAGTTCTCAATCAATGGGAAAGAAGTCGGCGACCAGGTGCTTTCGCCCGGTTGGACGGACTACCGCGAGCGCGTGGTTTATCAGGCTTATGACGTGACGGGCCTGCTGCAGCAAGGCAAAAACGCGATCGGCGCGTTGCTGGCGCCGGGATGGTATGCAACGCCGCTGCAGTGGTACGGCCAGGGAAATAATTACGGCAAGACGCTGCCTGCCGTTCGAGCGGAGTTGCGCATCGCGTACGCCGATGGCTCGACCGAATCGATTCCCACGGATTCTTCCTGGAAGGCCGACACGTCTGCCGTCTCTTTCGCCGAAATTTACGACGGCGAGACCTTTGATGCACGAAGGGTGCAAAGCGGCTGGAGCGCTGTGGCCTTTAACGAAGCCGCGTGGGAATCAGCCGAAGTAGTTCACCCGATCGAGCCCGAAATAGAATGGCAATATTTTCCTCCGATCCGGAAGCATGAGGAGTTGCAGGCGAAATCGGTGAACGAACCGAAGCCCGGCGTCTACGTTTTCGATTTCGGACAGAACCTTTCCGGAGTGGCGCGCATCCGCGCGAAGGGACCAGCTGGCGCCGACGTGAAGTTGCGGTTTGCGGAAGTGTTGAATGCGGACGGCACGATCTACGTGGAGAATCTGCGAACGGCGAAAGCCACGGATCATTTCATTTTATCGGGGACCGGAACAGAAGAGTTCGAGCCGGAGTTTACCTTTCATGGATTTCGATATGTCGAATTAAGCGGATTGTCCGCAAAACCGGAAATCGCCGACGTGAAAGCGGTCACTTTTTATACCGATGCGCCGTTTACAACGACTTTGAAAACGGGCAGCGGGATGATCAACCGGTTGTGGAGCAACATTTTGTGGGGGCAGCGCTCCAACTTCGTCGGGCTGCCGACGGATTGTCCGCAGCGCGACGAACGACTTGGGTGGAGCGCCGACGCGCAGGTTTTCTGGCGGACGGCAGCGTACAACATGGATCTCGCGACATTTTCGCGCAAGTTCGGCGCCGATTTGCGCGGGACGCAAGTTGGCACCGACATGTATGGAATTTTTGCGCCGGGCACTGCGACCGCGAATCCCGGGTACGGCACAGGATGGAGCGACGCGGGCGTGATCGTTCCCTGGACGTCGTGGATCCAGACTGGCGACAAAAAAGTCATTGAAGAAAACTGGAACGGGATGGAACGCTACCTTGCAGCGATTGACGCGGCGAATCCGGATCATCTCTGGAAGAAGAATTACGGAATTCCGTTTGCAGACTGGCTGTCGCCGGAAGGCGTGACGCCAGTGGACCTGATCGCGACGGGGTATTGGGCGTACAACGCGCGACTGATGCGCGAGATGGCTCATGCGACTGGAAATTCCGAAGGCGAGAAAAAATACGGAGCGCTATTTGAGAAAATTCGCGACGCATTTTACCAAACGTATGCGAAACCGGATGGATGGGTTGGCGGCGTGCCGCCGCCTCCGGTGTTTGCGTCGGCTACGGAGACAAAGCTCAGCGACAAGCCGGTGGAGACGCAGACAGGGTACGTGCTCGCGCTCAACTTGGATTTGCTGCCCGCCGAAGTGCGGCCACTCGCGGCGCAGCGACTGGTTGATCGCATTGCGGCGAATCATTGGCGGCTTGGAACTGGATTTCTGGGGACACCTTATTTGCTCGGCGCGTTGACCGACACGGGGCACGCGGACGTTGCCTACCGGCTGCTGCTCAGCACGGAGTATCCTTCGTGGGGATATTTGGTGGAGCACGGCGCGACAACGATGTGGGAGCGCTGGAACGGCGACCAGATGAAGGGCGATCCCAGCATGAATTCGTACAATCACTACGCTTACGGAGCGGTTGGAGATTGGATTTACCGTTACGCAGCGGGAATTGACACGACGGCGGCGGCGCCGGGGTTCCACGTGATCTCGTTGCATCCGAATTTTGACGCGCGTCTGGGGAGCGTCGATTTTTCGTACGAGTCAAGTTACGGAATGATTCATTCGGCCTGGACGGTTTCCGGGAAGAACGCAACGTGGCGCCTGACGATTCCGCCGAATGCGACGGGGCGGCTTCTGCTGACGGCTGCGGAGCAGGCAGCGTACCGGCTCGATGGAAAGGCGCTGAACCTAAGCTCCAAGATTCCGGGCGGCACGGATGAAAAGGGGAAAAAGATTTTCGACGTTCCGGCTGGCACGTATGAGTTTCAAGTCGCGCTGCCGTAGGAGCCTGTGGCAGGCGGGCAAGCTCTTACGTTACCCCCGCCCCGTTTTTTTTCGTCAGTATTGAAACTAACAGTCTTATGAAGACGCCATTTTGTAAGTATTCATTTTTAAAGGGGTTAGGGCGCCTTAGCGAAAAGCCGAGGGCAGGCGCAGGGATTCTTAATTCTTGTCAATGGCCAGTTTTGAGCCAGGAGTCGGGCAGGGAGATGTAGGACGGATCGAGGGATTTGACGGAGGAGCAGCCGAGGAGGCGGAGCGTGCGGTCGACGCCTTCGCGGAGGATTTGGAGGGCACGGGCGGCGCCTGGTTTTCCCGCGGCGCCGAGACCGTAGGCATAGGCGCGGCCAACGAGAACGGCGCGAGCACCAAGGCAGAGGGCTTTGACAATGTCCGAGCCGCGACGGATTCCGCCGTCGAGCAAGATTTCCGTTTGTCCGCTGACAGCGGCGACAATTTCCGGCAGGACGCGAAGGGTTGGAGAAACGGTGTCGAGTTGGCGGCCGCCGTGATTCGAAACGACGATGGCGGCGGCGCCTTGGTCGACGGCGCGTCGGGCGTCGTCGGCAGAAAGAACGCCTTTTGCGATGATGGGGCCGGGCCAGAGTTCGCGGAGCCAGCGAAAATCTTCCCAAGTGACGACAGCGGAAGCGAGGGCGGCGCCAACGTCGATAAGCGGCATCGGGCCTTGGCCGGGAATGACGATGTTGGCGAGTGGCGGCGTGCCGCCATCCATGAGGAACGACGCAAACCAACTGGGACGCGCGAAGAACTGAGAGACATAGGGAAGTTTCGAGAGAAGCGAGCCGCCGAGCAGTTCTTTCATGCCGTTGCGCGGATCGCGTTCGCGGAGGCCAGCGACGGGAGTGTCGATGGTGACGACGAGGGCGTTGAAGCCGGCTTTCTTTGCGCGGTCGATGGCGTGTTCGGCGACGGAGCGTCCGCCGACCAGATAGAGCTGATACCAGGCGGGGCCCTTGGTAGCGGCGCGAACGTTCTCGAGCGGGTGGCCAGAGATGGTGGAGAGCGTATAGATGGTGCCGGCATCGCCGGCTGCTGCGGCTGCGGCACATTCGCCGCCGTCGCGGCCGGGATACATCATGCGGGAATAGCCAACGGGAGCGAGGATGGCGGGAAAAGAAAGATCGAAGGACAACACGCGCGTGCGAATGTCTGTTTCGGGAACGGCGACGGCCCAACGCGGACGGAAGATGACGTCGTCGAAGATGCGGCAGTTTTCACGGAGAGTGATTTCGCTGTCGGCGCCGCCATCGAGGTAGTCGAAAACAACACGCGGCAGGCGGCGTTTTGCCATTTTTCGGAGATCGTCAATGTTGATGACGGTGGGCGGAACAGGATTCGTTGCCATAGGTTTGTGCAGAGATTCTTTAGCGAGAGGGCGCGGGTGTCAACTCAGTTCCGCCGTGTGAAGTGGGGAAGTAGCAGGCGCGGGGGATTGCGTTCCAAGGTAGTTGCCGTAGCCGACGATGACGGTGGAGGTGACGAGAACGAGAAGGCTGAGGGCGACGAGCAATTTTGTTTTGGCGCCTGCGCCTTTCCATTCCTTGAGTGCGATGCCCCACAGTGTGCTGAAAATGATGATGCTCGCCATGTGTAGGGTCCAACTGGAAAATTTGAAACGGCCCATCTGGGTTTCGCCCATGGTGTAAAAGAAAAATTGGAAATACCAGGTGGTGCCGGCGAGGGCAGAGAAAAGGTAATTGGAGAGCATGGGAGCGGAGGCCGGCCGGGTGAGATGGAGATGAGCGGCTTCGGCCATTTCTTCGGACGGAGCGTCGATGGGATTTTCCAGAATTGGTTTGGCGGATTTGGCCGGCGAATTGTTGCGAATTCTGGAGGAGAAATATTGGTAGCCGGTGCGATTGCGGACGTTGAGGATGACGCACCAAATGAAATTTGTTGTGAAGCCGCCGACCAACACAACGACCAGGACCGGCAGGCCCTGCCAGAGGATGGGGGTGCCGTGACGGAGCGTGATTTCCTTGATGGGATCTCCTGCGGCGAGGCCGAAGGCGAAACACGCGCTCATCACGCCGGAAAATGTTGCGACGAGGATTCCTGTTTTCAGATTGAATTCCTTGATAGAGGCGCGTTTCTGCTCTTCGGACATTTCGCGTTCTTTGGAGACACCGGCGGCGCCTGCGACGAAAATGCCGAGGAGGCAGACACCGACGCCGATAAGAATCGTGAAGCCGGAGCGCGTGCCCCAGACTTCGGTGAAAAATTGGCCGCGGAAAATGGGAGGCATCAGAGTGCCGAAAGCGGCGGTGTAGCCGAGAACCATGGCCATGCCGAGCGACATGCCGAGGTAGCGCATGGTGAGGCCGAAGGTGAGGCCGCCGAGTCCCCACAAGAGACCGAAGAGGTAAGCCCAGAATAGGCTGCTCGATGGCGCTTCGCGCAAGACCTGGATTACGTCGGCAGTCATGAAAACGGCGAGCGTCCACGGGGCGATAATCCAACTGAAGAAACCACCGACAAGCCAGTAGGTTTCCCAGGCCCAACGTTTGACGCCGCGAAAGGGAACATAAAAACTTCCGGAGGCGAGGCCGCCGAGCCAGTGGAAGACGACGCCGAGAGCGGGATTTGCGGGCAAGGTGGCGACCTTTCTGGTTGTGTTCCCCGAAGCAGCGAGCGGGACTGTAATGCGTTCGGTTTCGGGCGTCAACAAAAATGGCAGGAAGCGGGACAGTTTGAAGTTCGACGTTTTGTGCCACGATTTACGAAGGTCGAACTGCCCCGTCCCCGATGGCGCGGCTTGAAGTGCGGCGCGAAGGGTTGTTTAGGATGATTAAGCGGTTGCGGATTGAGCGTCGATTCAGTATGGTCTGAGGCCTTGGAATTACAAATTGCCCCAAGGTGAGCCGCCGCGAAACAAGCCCGAGTCCTTGCAACGGGAATTATGAAAACTGCCGAGAAGTTGCGTTATCTCGAAGACCAGTGGGATGAAAAAGTGGCGCGGACGTTGGACGCGCCGGAGTTGCTGCGGTACCGGTCAAACCTGTTGGGATCGGATTTGCGCATTACGAATTTCGGAGGTGGGAATACCAGTTCGAAAATTCAGGAAGCGGACCCGCTGGATGGTTCGGGCCGGACTGTCCTTTGGATAAAAGGCAGCGGCGGCGACATTGGAAGCATTCAGCGAAGCGGATTTGCGACGCTGTACCTGGAAAAACTGCACGCACTTGAGGGCCAGTATCGCGGCGTTGAGCATGAAGACGAGATGGTTGGGATGTACCCGCTCTGTACGTTCGGGAACAATTCCGTTGCGTCGTCGATCGACACGCCTCTGCACGGCTTTCTGCCGTTTGCGCATGTCGATCATTTGCATCCGGACTGGGGGATCGCGCTCGCTGCAGCGGCGAATGGCGCCGAGAAGATGCGCGAGTTTAACGAACGATTCGGGCATAAATTGATTTGGTTGCCGTGGCAGCGGCCCGGATTTGAATTGGGAATGATGCTGAAACGCGCGGTTGCTGCGAATCCAGACTGCGACGGAATTGTTCTGGGCGGGCATGGACTTTTTACGTGGGGCGAGACGCAGCGCGAGTGTTACGTCAATACGATCACGGTGATCGATCAGCTTGGACAATTTGTTGGGGGACACGTCGAACGCAAGAAGACCGGCGTATTTGGCGGAGCGGCGCGCGAGAATCTGTCGAATCACCGCGAGCTTGCCGTGGACATTTTTCCTTTTGTGCGGGGGCGAGTTTCAGCAAAGCAGCGCGCGATCGGGCATTTCACCGATTTGCCGGAAGTTTTGCGGTTTGTTAACTCCGCGGACGCGGCGCGATTGGCGTATCTGGGCACCAGCTGTCCGGACCATTTTATTCGCACGAAAATCCGGCCGCTGTTCGTCGATTGGTTGCCGTCGGCAAGTCTAGCGGGATTAAAAGAGCAGGTCGACGAGGCGCTCTATCGCTATCAAGCCGAGTATCGGCAGTACTACGAATCGTTCGCGGCGGCGGATTCGCCGAAGATGCGCGATGCGAGCCCGACGGTTGTGCTGATACCGGGCATCGGAATGTTCAGTTTCGGAAAGAACAAGACGGAGGCGCGGATTACGGGCGAGTTTTATACGAATGCGATTCACGTGATGGAAGGCGCGACAGCGCTGGGAGACGGCGCACCGCCAAGGATACTTCCACAGGCAGGACCAGCGGCGCAAACGGAAGGGTTCACGGTTCATTCGAATTATGTAGCGCTGCCACCGTCGGAAGCGTTTCGCATCGAGTATTGGCAATTGGAGGAAGCAAAAATTCGGCGGCAGAGGCCCGAGAAGGAATTGAGCCGGCAGGTCGCGTTGATTGTGGGCGGGGGGAATGGAGTTGGACGAGAGACGGCGCTCCTTGCGGCGCAGCGAGGAGCGCATGTTGCGGTGGCGGACCGAAATTTGGACGCGGCAACGGCGACAGCTGCCGAGGCGCAGAAGCTATCGAGCAAGGAAGCGGTCATCGCGGTGGCGATCGACATTGGCGATCGCGAGTCGATTCGAAAGGCGTTGCGCGAGGTTGTCAAAACATACGGAGGTTTAGACATTCTTGTGAACACGGCGGCGATTTTTCCGTCGTCACCGGACGGGCGAATTACCGACAGCCAGTGGGCAACAACGCTGGACATCAATGTGACGGCGAATCATCGTCTGGTGGAAGAAGCCGCGCAGGCGCTCGACCTACAGGATCTGACGGCGAGCATTGTGTTGACGAGTTCTGCGAACGCAGTTGTGGCGAAGCGCGGAAGCGAAGCGTACGACATCAGCAAAGCGGCGGTGAATCACCTGATTCGTGAATTTGCGATTTCGCTTGCGCCGAAAGTTCGCGTGAACGGAGTCAGCCCGGCGACGGTAGTGAAAGGGTCGACGATGTTTCCGCGTGATCGCGTGATCGCTTCGCTGACGAAGTACAACATTGCGTTCGAAAACACCGCGACGGATGAGCATCTCCGCGGGCTGCTGGCGGAATTTTATGCAAAGCGTACGTTAACTCACCAGGTGATTGACCCGCAGGATTGCGCGGCGGCGATTCTGTTTCTGGCGGGGCCGCAATCGCGTTGCACGACCGGGCATGTGATTCCGGTGGACGGCGGATTGACGGAAGCATTCCTTCGCTGACGCAGATAAACAACGATGCAGCAGCCGGCAAATAAGAAAGCATTGGTTGCGGTCGATCTCGGGGCGCAAAGTTGCCGTGTGTCACTTTTGCGGCGGGGGCGCGGCGCGCCGGAACTTCGGATTGCGTACCGCTTTCCGAATGGCCCGATTTCGGAGGGGAAAAATTTGCGATGGGATATTCGGCGAATCTTTGCCGGAGTCGTTGAAGGCCTGCGAGCTTGTGCGGCGAGTGCGCCGGAGGGAATTGCGTCGGTCGCAATTGATGGCTGGGGAGTGGACTATGCGCGGCTGGATGCGGGCGGGCAACTAGTCGGCAATCCGTTTTGTTACCGAGATGAGCGAAATATCTCCGCGATGAACGAGGTTTATTCGCGGATTTCGGCGGATCGTTTGTACGAGCTGACAGGAATACAACATCTTCCGTTCAATACAATCTTTCAGCTGCATGCAGATGCTCGAGCCGGGATCGATCCGCAGTCGCGCTGGCTGCACCTGCCCGAATACATTGCGCACCTGCTGGGAGGAGACCCGGTTGCAGAATTTACGAACGCGACGCATACGCAACTGGTTGCGCTGGAAACGCGCGATTGGTGCGAGGAAATCTTTTCGGCGGCGCAACTCTCGCTGGCGGCGGCGCCGAAGATCGCTGCGACCGGAACGATCGTGGGGAAAATCCGGCACGAACTGAACCGGCTGCCGGAGTTGGGCGACACAGCGCTGATTGTTCCAGCGTGCCATGACACGGCGTCGGCGATTGCGGCGATTCCGGCCAGCGGCGACGACTGGGCGTTCGTCAGCTCGGGCACGTGGTCGTTGGTCGGCGTGGTGCTCGACGTTCCGAATATTTCTGGCGATGCTAAGAGAATGAACTTCACGAACCTGGGCGGCGCAGGCGGGAAAAGTTGTTTTCTCAAAAACGTGAATGGGATGTGGCTGCTGCAACAATGCATGGAGTGTTGGACCCGAACAGGGCAAGCGTGGAGTGTCGAAGAATTGATTCGGAGTTGCGAGCGTTTGCCCGCCCCGCAAATGCTCTTTGATGTGGATGATCCAGTGCTTATGCTGCCCGGCGATATGCACGGGAAAATCAACAAGCAGATGGAAGCGGCGGGATTTCCAGCCTTCGCGATGAACGAGCGCGACATTCCGCGGATGGCCAATGCGATATTTCACAGTCTGGCGAAACGGTATGCGGATTTGCTGGCTGCAGTTTCTCGAATCACTGGCAAGCAGTTGACGCGACTTTTTGTCGTGGGCGGCGGCAGCAAGAACGCATACCTTAACCGGCTGACGGCGGAGAGGTCGGGCCTGGAAGTAATTGCGGGGCCGAGCGAATGCGCGACGATTGGAAATTTTGCGATTCAACTGGCAGCGACGGAGTCAGGCGGCGCGAATTCCAGTGGCGTGACTGCCGAGCGCGTGACTCATTACGCGGAGATGTTAGCGGCGCAGACGGTAAACTCCGAAATGTAATAGAGTTCGGGCGCGACGATGGCGTAGCGTGTTCCGCGAGATGATGGAACGGAGAGAGTTATGAAAGACCGTCTGGTGGAAAAGGCGTGGCAGGCGCTCGACAAGCTTAAGGTCGAGCTGCCGTCGTGGGGTTTTGCGAATACGGGTACGCGCTTCGGCAAGTTCATCCAAACGGCGGCGGCGACGACGATCGAAGACAAGTTCAGCGACGCCGCGCAGGTGCATTCGTATACGGGCGCGTGCCCGACGCTTGCGCTGCACGTGCAATGGGACCTGCCGAATGGTTTGAAAGACGTTGGGGAAGTGGAGCGGCTGAGCCAAAAGTTCGGCGTGCGACCAGGATCGATCAACCCGAATATTTTTCAGAATCAGGAGTACAAGTACGGTTCTCTGGGGAATCCCGATCCGGCGATTCGAAAGACGGCACTACGGCATATCCTGGATTGCGTGGAAATTGCCGAGGCGCTCGATTGCCGCGACGTGGCGCCGTGGTTTGCGGATGGTTCCAATTATCCGGGCACACAGAATATGCGGCAGCGCATTGCGTATTTTGAAGAAGGGCTGCGGGAAATTCACCGCTCACTGAAACCCGGGCAGCGGCTGCTCATCGAGTACAAGCCGTTTGAACCGGCCTTTTATCACACGGACATTGCGGACTGGGGCATGGCTTACCTGCTTGCGAAAGAGGCGGGACCGCAAGCGTTTGTGCTGGTGGATACCGGGCATCATTATCAGGCGCAGAACATCGAGCAGATCGTGGCGTGGCTGCTTCATCACAAAATGATTGGCGGGTTTCATTTCAATGACCGCCGCTATGCGGATGACGATTTGACGCTTGGTTCAATCGATCCCTACCAGGTATTCCGGATTTTTCATGAGATTCAGATGCTCGAGTGGGAGAAGGGAACCGCGGCGGACATCGCGTACATGGTGGACCAGAGCCACAACCTGAAAGGAAAAATTGAAGCGATGATTCAGACGGTGTGCACTGCGCAGGAACTTTATGCGCGGGCGGCGATGGTCGACCACGAGCGGCTGGCTGGACTTCAGCAGAGTTGTTCGCTGGTGGATGCGGAAGAAACGTTGCGCGGGGCGTTCTGGACAGATACGCGATCGATTGTGGCGGAGTGGCGAACGTCGAAGGGGCTTCCTGGGGATCCGCTGCTGGCGTTTCGGCAGAGCGGGTACCTGGAGCGTGCCAGCCGCGAACGTAGCGCCAGAAATTCCGGAGCGAGCGCAAGCTACGCCTGAGGATAGGGCGCCGTCTCCGCGCGGATAGAGTGTAGCGCAGGCTAATATTGGCCAGTGAGCTCTCCCACACGCCTAGTCTTTTTCTACTATTGTTCCATGTACCTCAGAACCTCTAAAGTTTCGCCCACTGTTACCCAAGAACAGTCGAGAGTGTGTCCATCCGCTATTGTGCCGATCGAATTCGATTGAGGCGGAAGGTATTTGTACCCGGGGGATCGTAAACAATGCGAAAAGTCTTTTTCCATGTCCTAGTGGTGGGAGCGCTGGCGCTGCCTGCTGCGGCCCAAAGCAACTATGGCGACATCAGCGGTACGGTAAGGGACTCGCAACATTTGCCGGTGGCGGGGGCCACGGTTCAGCTAACGGCGTCAAGCACGTTGGCCGTTCGCCGCGTCGCTACGAATAACGACGGACATTTTGAAGCGCCTGCCCTCTTGCCCGATGAATATCAAATCAAGACCGAGGCTTCCGGATTTGCGCCGACCGTGGAGAAAGTTCGCCTCGAGGTCGGACAAAGAATGGACATCGAGATTAAGCTGAGCCTCAGTTCGCTGAAAGAAGATGTGACAGTGTCCGCCGCGGGCGAGACGCTGCATACGACAGATGCAAGCGTGGGAGAGGTCGTCGAACCGAAGTCGATTCGGGAACTTCCTTTGAATGGCCGCATGTTGATTGACCTGGTTCTGACCGTTCCGGGGGCGCATGTTGGGTTTGGCGCGCAGACGGGCGCGACGAATCCGCTTTATTGGCGGCCCGGCCAACGGTCGGCGGTGGTGATTGGCGGTGCGCGGCCCAACGCCAACTTTTTTCTTTTGGATGGGGCGACGAACACCGACCCGACGTTCAATACGCAGAATCTGAGCCCTTCACCCGATGCAGTTCGGGAATTTCAGGTGGAAACGAGCAGTTACACGGCGGATATGGGCGGGGCGGGCGGCGGACAAATCAATATCGTCACGCACTCCGGCTCCAGCCAATATCATGGCACTGCTTATGAATTTCTTCGAAACGGCGCGATGGACGCGAGCACGTTCGGGTCGATGGGAAACAATCACCTTGTGCAGAATAATTTTGGCGCTTCGTTTGGCGGGCCGCTTTGGGGCAAGAAGACATTTATTTTTGTGAATTATGAAGGGCTTCGGCTTTCCCAGGCTGACGCGGAAACTCTGACTGTTCCTACTCCTGCGGAGATTCAGGGCGATTTCAGCATGAGTGGCGTGAAGATTTACGATCCCACCACGGCTGTACCGAATCCTTCTTACAACCCAAGCTTGCCGACGAATGCTTCTAACTTTCCGTATACGCGCTCACAGTTCGCCAACAATATCATTCCGATGGACCGGATCAATCCGCTGCTGCAAGCATTTCTGATGCAGTACATTCCCATGCCGAACATGATGATGAACCCGGGACCGGACTCGAATAACTATCTCGACGTGCGGAACGAGACACATTTTCAAAACCAGGGCTCAGTTCGCATAGATCACAATTTTTCCAATGGTGACTCTTTGTTTGGGCGCTATTCGATCGGGGCGGAATACGGCTTCTCGCCGAGCAACGGTTCGACAGCGACCACGGAGAATCTGCCGGGCTTTGGCGCTAATTTCGACAATCTTTCGCAACAAGCCGTCATCTCCTGGAATCACATTTTCACCACGGAAAAAGTGAACACGCTTTCGGTTGCGGTCTCGCGGTTGTCGATGGACCACACTTCCCAGAACGACGGAGTAAACGACATCGTGAGCCAGCTTGGCATTGCAGGCGTCGGCTTTGGCGGTAAGGACGCATGGGGCGCGCCGTGGTTTGCGGCACAGGGCTACACCGGCATCGGGGATACGTTCGCTGCGACGCCGATGCATGCGTGGGACACGATGTTCGAAATACGCGATATGTATGCCTGGCAGCATGGACGCCATGCGATGAAGTTCGGCGGCGATTTTCACCGCTACATCTGGCCGATGTGGGGCTTCTTTCAAAACCGAGGCTTCTACCAGTTCACGACCGGCTATACGACTGAATTTGGCTTTAACAACGGCACGGGCTCCGGGCTCGCGAGCCTGCTCCTCAGTCTGCCGGCTGTAAAGCAACGGCAGGCGGGCATTCCGCAAATGGATTTGCGCGCGTGGGGCACGTCTATTTTTGCGGAAGACAGCTGGCGAATGACGCCGAACCTGACGGTGAATTACGGCTTGCGCTATGAATACGGAAGCCCCCTGTACGATACGCAGAATACAAATTCAAATCTCATCTTTACGAACGGAACGCCTTCTGTGTTTGTCGGAGGACAGCTTGGCTATCCGAATGGTTTGCTTTTCTCGAACAAGCACAATTTCGCGCCGCGCATCGGCATCGCGAGAAACTTTCCGAAGTACGGGATCGTTCTGCACACGTCGTACGGCGTTTTCTTTACACCCGTCGATATGAACACGTGGTGCAATCAGCGGCACAACGTTCCCTACGTTTTTCCGGAAACACAGCAGGCCGATAACTTTACGCCGCCGGCCGCTCTCTTCACAACCGGGTTCAATTTTGGAACTCCGGTGCTTGGTGCCGGTGCGCTGCCTGCCACTACGGTCAGTTTCACCGCGTTCGATCCGCACTCGCCTTCACAGTATGTGCAGCAATGGAATTTCTCGTTGCAGAAGAGTCTCGGTCGAGACACGTCGCTCGAAGCCGGGTATCTCGGTTCCCGCGGATTTCATTTGCAGCGCGCGCACCTGATCAACAACACGCTGCCTGGCCCCGGACCACTTGGTCCCCGGCGCCCGTTCAAGACGCTCACTTTCGTTGACGGCACGCAACTCACTCCGAGCAGCGCAGACGCGGTGATTCAGAGTCAGACGTTTCCGGTCAGCACGATCAATCTGCTCGAAAACAGCGCGCAAAGCTGGTACGACGCCGGCTACATTAACCTGCGGCGCCGCTACTCACACGGGCTCAGTTTTCTGGCCAATTACACTTTTTCGAAGAATCTGACGAACGCGCCGGATTTCCGTTCGCCGATGGATGAGTCGGCGATTCCGCAGGACAATCGCAATCTCGCTTTAGAAAAGGGGCTCGGTTGCGATACGCGCCATCGCTTTGCGATCAGTTCTGTGTACGACATTCCCGCGTATCGCCACGCTGAAATTGCGCGTTTGATCACGCAAAACTGGCATCTCTCCGCGATCTATCAATATCAGACGGGTATGCCCTTCACGATTTCGGTGTTCGGTGACACGGCGAATTCGGGAACGATCCTGGGCGAGAATCCGGTCCGCGCGAACGTGACCGGCCAGCCGATCTTTGGACCTGGTACGCGGACGGCAGATGAATGGTTCAATCCCGCCGCGTTTGCCGCGCCACCGGCTTTCACTTACGGCAACGTTGGGCGCAACACGCTTTACGGTCCACCGATGCGGACTTTGGATCTGGCGATTGCGCGTTCCTTCAATTTTACCGAGCGCCTGGCATTTCAATTTCGCGCGGAAGCGTTCAACGCGCTCAATCAGATTAATCTCGGCACACCGAACCGGTTCGTGAACACCCCGCAGTTCGGGACGATCACCATGGCAATGACGCCTGGCCGCCAGCTGCAATTGAGTGCGCGGATGTCGTTCTAAGTTTTGGAGAGTGCCTCCGACCATGCCGCGCTCATTTTGAGACGTTCTGCGTGACGGCTACAGCGATGCGTACACGCAATGGCGAGGCGCGCCCGCATGAAAATGTTTTTGCCAGATTTAGTGACCGGCCTTAGACTTATGGGGCCATCCCGCTTGGCATTCCTCTAGCCTTTTAAATTCACCCGAAGGAGCTTTTCGATGAGCGGTGTCAGAGTTCTCGTTGGCACGCGCAAAGGCGCGTTCATTCTTACCTCGGACGGCAAGCGCGAAAAGTGGAACGTCAGCGGACCACATTTCGCGGGGTGGGAGATTTACCACGCAAAGGGATCGACGGTCGACCCGAATCGCGTGTACGTTTCGCAAACGAGCGGGTGGTTTGGGCAGGTGATTCAGCGTTCCGATGACGGCGGAAAGACCTGGTTCCAGCCGGGAACGCCGCCCGGTGAAGAGAAGGGCCCCGGCGGAACGCCGAAGGGTGAGAGCAACAAATTTGTTTACGACGTCTCCCCCGAAACCGGCAAGCCGCTGACAACGCATCAGTTTTATGACGGCACGCAACATCCTTGGGAATTCAAGCGCGTCTGGCACCTTGAGCCGTCTTTGACCGAACCAGAGACGGTTTTTGCCGGTGTAGAAGATGCTGCGCTGTTCAAATCCAAAGATGGCGGCAAGACTTGGAGCGAACTTTCGGGACTGCGCGGCCACGGAACCGGGCCGAAGTGGCAGCCCGGTGCGGGCGGTATGTGTCTTCATTCGGTCATTCTGGATCCCAGCGATCCGAAGCGCATTTATATAGCCATTTCTGCGGCAGGCGCATTCCGAACCGATGATGGCGGAGCGACGTGGAAGCCAATCAACAAGGGCCTTCATTCACTTTATATTCCGGATCCCACGGCGGAGGTTGGGCATTGCGTGCATCATATCGCGATGAACCCTAAGCGGCCGGGTGTGCTGTTTATGCAAAAGCACTGGGACGTGATGCGCAGCGACAACGCGGGCGATTCGTGGACGGAAGTGAGTGGGAATCTGCCAACGGATTTCGGATTCGTGATTGACGTGCACACTCATCAGCCGGAAACGGTTTACGTCGTGCCGATCAAGAGCGACGGGGAGCATTTTGTTCCCGACGGGAAACTTCGCGTCTACCGCAGCAAGACCGGCGGCAATGAATGGGAAGCGCTTACGAAGGGACTCCCGCAAGAAAACTGCTACGTGAACGTCCTGCGCGATGCGATGGCTGTCGACACGCTTGACGATTGCGGCGTCTATTTCGGCACGTCCGGCGGACAGGTCTATGCTTCGGCCGATGGCGGCGACAGTTGGAAGGCCATCGTCCACGATCTTCCCGGCGTTCTTTCGGTTGAGGTGCAGACACTCAAATGATTCGAGTCGTTCTTCCACAACATTTACGCACGCTGGCCCACGTTGGCAGCGAAGTGCAAATCAGCGTCGCGGGACCAGTTACACTGCGTTCAATTTTGGATGCCATTGAAGCTGAATACCCGATGCTGCAGGGCACGATTCGCGATCACACCACACAGGAGCGGCGCCCGTTCTTGCGTTTCTTCGCTTGCGGCGAAGATTTGTCGCTCGAATCACCCGACACGCCGGTTCCGCCGGCGGTGGTTGCCGGGGCCGAGCCGTTTCTGGTGATCGGCGCCATCGCTGGTGGCTGAGGCCTTCGGCGGTCCCGCTAAAATCTGACTATTTTGTGTCCAAGAGGCTGCGGCATTCCGCGAGACGTATCGTGACATCGCCTTCGCTTCCCACGCGGAAGACGTTCGGGCTGATTCGCGACGCGTTTGGAATTTTCCGCCAATACTCCAGGCTCTTGCCGTACTCCTGCTGTGCCTCGGTGATGGTTTTGTGGCGCTCCTCGGCGGACTTGGCAAGCTTTGCCTCCGCCAACACCGCGTCACCCAAACCGGAATGGGCGTCGGCCGCTACGTAGTATGCGGGCACATCTTGAAGGGACTCTGCGAACGATGGCGCTGCCGTGTCGAGCGCTGCTTGAAAAGCCGACCTGGCTTCTGCAAATTTCCCTAACTGGAGCAAGGTTCGTCCCGCTCTGATTTGGCTCTCGGCGAGCTCGCAACGAAACTCGTCGTGCAGCGGTTTGCCCGGCGGGACTGCCAATTCGGCAGAAGCTGTCAGAAACTGCTGTAACGCCGCAGGAAGATTCCTGCGGCCCAACTCAGCTTCGCCGAGCCACAAGTGCATCGCGCCCTTGCCCAGCGGTACATCGGTCGAAACACCGGGCGCCTCGTAGACCTTCAGAGCTTGCTGAACATTCGCGGCCGCTTCGTCAAAACGTCCTTCGACCACCTGCATGATGCCGCGTTCGAAGACGACGCCTGCAGCGTCAAGACTCAACATCGAATTTTCCGGGTCGAGCTTTGCCATCGGTTCGATAGCTTTCGACGCCAGGCGCAAGCTCTCGGATGCTCCGGCCAGATCGTTATCCATCAATAATGCGTAACATTTTTTTTCGCGCGTCACGGCAGCCTCTCTGGCAACGTCAGGCTGCGCTCCCGCTTTCACTGCTTCTTCAAAACCAGCGATTGCTTCGTCAAACAAAGCAATGGCCTCTTTCCGGCGGCCGGCATGGACGAGTTCGTCTGCCGTCAGTGCCTTCGCCATCGCGGTGGCCCGGGTTATGCCTCTATAATCCGGGGCAATCTTCATAATTTCCTGTTTTAATTCCAGCATCTTTTGAAACGATTCCAGTGCGTGAGGGCGGTCGCCGAGACCCTGGTACAAGATCCCCAGATTCTGATATTCAATCGAGCGCTCGCTCTTGATCTTTGGATTCTGCGGCTCAAACTTCACGAGCTGGTCGGTTATCGCAATCGCCTTTTCCAGATCTTCGCGACCGCCGCCTTCCATTAGCTCCGAGAAGGACAAAATTCTGTGCATCATGGCCACATTCAGCTGGTCGATCGTATTATTTGGATTGGCTTTGGCCACCGCTTCGAAAAGCGCGAGCGCTTTTCGATCGCTCGCCAGCGCAGCCTGCACATTCCCCAGATTGGACTCCTCCTGATTTCCCTGCACCACCGCCAAACGCTGATAGCCCCATGCGAGCTCGCGTTGCAATTCAGGGTCACCGCCGGCTTCACCGGAAAGCTTATCCAGGTATTCGACGGCGCGGTCGAGCAATAGCTTTCGCGCCGGTGTCGCGCCAGGCAGGCGCTCGATCGAATCGTGAATTTCAAAAATGAGGGAATTGGAAAGTTTGCGAACGTCGTCAAACCGTTTTTCGGCGCGCAAACGGTTGCGTTCGGCGACTTTGGCCTCCCGCACTGTCGCAACGACTCCCGCCACGAGAGTCGCCGCCATCAGCCCCGCTGCGGCAACGGCAGCCTTGTGCCGCTTTATGAATTTTCCGGACCGGTAGCTCCAAGAATCCTTTCTGGCTGACACAGGACGACCGTCCAGATGCCGGCGTAGATCGTCCGCGAACTGCTCGACCGAAGCGTATCGGCGCTGCGGTTCCTTCCGTAGAGCTTTCAGCAGGATGTTGTCGAGATCGCCGGAAAGGCGGCGTTGCAATTTTGCAAGTGACGGTTCTCGCGCATCGCTCATCTGGCCGGGCGTGCGGCCGACGTCGGCAGTTTCTTTCGCCGCAGGCTGGCGCAGAATGGCGGTACTCGGCCGCTCGGGTTCCGTGTCAGTGATGGCGTGCGACAACTCATGCGGCGTCCGGGTCGCCATGCGGTAGGGCGAACGCCCGGTCAAGAGTTGATATAGCACGACACCCAGCGAATACACATCCGAAGCGGTGGTAATCGGCTCGCCGCGAATCTGCTCCGGGCTGGCATATTCCGGCGTCATCGGTCGGATGATCGTAACGTCCGCGACGGTCGCGGGGTCCAGAATTTTGGCGATGCCAAAATCCAGCAACTTCGGAATGCCCTCTTTCGTTACCAGGATATTTCCCGGTTTCAGGTCACGATGGATCACCAGCCGCTGGTGCGCGTACTGAACGGCCGAGCAAACCTCCAGATAGAGTTCCAGCCGCCGCGTGATGTTCAGCTTTCCCGCGTCACAGAACGAGTCGATCGGAATTCCGTCGACCAATTCCATCACCAGATATGGGATGCCCTCTCCGGACGTGCCGCCGTCGTACAGCCGTGCGATATTCGAGTGATCCAGGCTTGCGAGAATCTGGCGCTCGTTTCTGAACCGTTCCAGTACGGATGAGACGTCATAGCCGACTCGCACGGTTTTCAGCGCGACTTCCTTCGTAAACTCTCCGTCCGCGCGCACCGCACGATACACCTCGCCCATTCCGCCGCGCCCGATCTCGTCGATAATCCGGTACGCGCCGATCCGTTGTCCCGCGTCAACGGTGTGTCGCGCAGCGCCGGCATCTGCGGTCAGCAAATTCGCAAGGGGTTCATCCAGGATGTTTTTGCCGGTGGGTTGGTGTGATGCGAGAAGGGAATCCACTTCCTGACGCAGTTCCGCGTCCCCTGCGCAGGCCTTGTCGAGATATGCGTCACGCTCGCGGCCGTCCAGCGCCAGAGCGATTTCCAGAACCCGCTTGATCTGTTGCCACCGCTCCGGAGTCATCACGACCCTCCGCGCACCATCTCCCGCTGGAGCCAAGCGCGTGCCGTCGCCCAATCTCTCTTGACGGTGGCCGGAGAGATACCCAACACCTCGGATGTGTCTTCAATTGTGAGTCCGGCAAAATAGCGCAGCTCTACGATTCGGCTCTGCTGCGGATCCAATTCCGTCAAACTCTTGAGCGCGTCATCGAGTGCGATTAAGTCAAGATCGCGCTGTTCGGGCATCGCCGTGCTTTCGTCGAGCGAAAGCTTGAAGACGTCGCCACCACGTTTGGCGGCTTGGCGCGCTCGTGCGTGATCGACGAGGATCTGGCGCATCAACTGCGCCGCTATTCCGAAGAAGTGGGCGCGGCTTTGCCACTCAGGAAGATTCTGTCCGACCATCCGCACATAGGCTTCGTGCACAAGGGCCGTGCTCTGCAGCGTGTGTCCCGGTTTCTCGCGTTGCAGGAAATGTTGTGCAATGTGGCGCAGTTCCTCGTAAACAAGCGGGATTAACGCGTCCAGTGCCTGGCGATCGCCTTTCCGCCAACGCACGAGTAGTTCGGTGACCTGTCGCGAGCCGCCCGTATCCAAATCTGCCCCTAACTGGCCGAGAAAGTGCGTTGCTCCGGTTGCGCGCGAGGATATCGGCTCCGGAGGAGAGTTGTCAACGAAGTCGCAGCGCCGTTCGGATCGCCTCTGCAAAGTGCAGTGTCTTGCGCCCGGTTGCCTGTTCAATCTGTTCGCGGCAACTGAAGCCGTCAGCCAGGATCATAGTGTTTTCGTCCGCTTGTCGAACGCGGGGAAGCAGTACGCGCTCTCCGCACGCTTGCGAAATCTCGTATTTATCTCCTTCGTAGCCAAATGCTCCGGCCATCCCACAGCAGCCTGATTCCAGCAGTTCATAGTGCAGTCCGAGCTTGTTCATCTGCGCTTTGTCGGCGTTCAATCGCATGATGGCCTTGTGATGACAGTGCCCCTGCACCAATGCGCTACGCTCCAGCCTTGGCGGCGAGAAATTCGGCGCGTGTTTTTCCAGGAATTCCGCCAGGGTCATCGTCAACCCGGCAAGTTTGCGTGCGTCCTCTCGCTTCGGAAAAAGATCGAGCATTTCGTCGCGAAACACAGAGCAGCAGCTCGGCTCCAGCACAACCAAGGGAATGCCTTTTGCAATCGGTTCGCGCAACGCGGTCAGAATTTTTTCGAGGTATGCAGATGCCATAGCCAAAAAACCCTGGTCGTAGAGCGGCCGCCCGCAACACAGCCGGATTTCGGGAATCGTTGCGTTAAACCCGGCTGCTTCGAGCACTTCTACCGCCGCGTTCAGAGTATCTGGTCGAAAATTATTGTTGAACGTATCCGGCCATAGCATCACGCGGCTATTATTCGCGCCGGTTTGGGCGTGTTTGGCAAACGTCGCGCGAAACGTTTTTGGGGCAAATGTGGGCAGCGCGCGCTCGTTCGCGATTCCAATCAATTTCTTAAAAAGAGCGCCTATGCCGTGCAACTGAAGTAATCCATTCGCGATGCTTGGCGCGATCGCAGCCACGGTAGCCCATTTGTCCATCCAGCCAAACACGAAAGCGCGCAGGGGCCGCATACGACCATGCCAATAATGCGACAGAAACTCCGCCTTGTATGTTGCGACGTCCACGTTTACTGGACAGTCGCCCTTGCATCCCTTGCAGGCGAGGCAGAGATCCAGCGCTTCCTTCACCTCTTCGCTTTTCCATCCATCTGTTAATACTTCGCCGCGCGTCATTTCCCAAAGCAGATGCGCCCGCCCGCGCGTGGAATGTTTTTCTTCGCGTGTAACCATAAAACTCGGGCACATCGTGTCTTGCTCGCCTTGCCCCGCGGCGCGGCGGCACTTGCCGACCCCCACGCATCGTTCCACCGCCTGCGAAAAGTCGCCGCTGTCCCGAACGAAGGCAAAGTGCGTCGCCCCTGTCTTGCTTTTCGTTGGCACGGAAAGCCGCAGGTTTTCATCGATCCGGTAGGGATCGACCACTTTTCCCGGATTCATTTTTCCTTCGGGATCCCAGATCGCCTTGAATTCTCGAAACGCCTGCACCAGGTCCGCACCGAACATTTTCGGCAGATACTCCGCGCGTGCCTGCCCGTCGCCATGTTCGCCCGAAAGCGATCCGCCATATCGGACGCACAGGTCTGTCGCGTCCTCCATGAATGCGCGCCACTTTTTCACTCCCGCGGCCGTTGCCAGATCAAAGTTCACGCGGTTGTGCACGCAACCGTGTCCAAAATGTCCGTAAAGAGCGGCTTTGTATTCGTACTTGTCGTATAGCTTCTGCAAATCCCGCAAATAGGCTCCGAGTTTTTCCGGTGCGACCGCCGAATCCTCCCAGCCCTCCCAGCTTGGGTCATCGCCGGGCACATAGGAATTCGCTCCCAGGCCGGACTCGCGAATCAGCCAGACTTTTTTCTGTTCTTGCGGCGACAAAATAATCCGCGAAGTCACTCCGCTACGTCCCTCCACCGCTCCGAAGAATATCCGCGCTTTCTCCTCCGACTCCGCGGCGTTGTTTCCGCCAAACTCCACAAGCAGCCATCCGCCACCTTCCGGCAAGAGTGGCAGGTACTCTCCTTGCAGCAAGCCCTTCTTCAAGATATTTCGGGTCGTTACGCTGTCGAATCCTTCGAGTCCGATAGGTCCAAATGGAATCACTTCGGCCGTATGGTCGGCCGCCTCGAAGATATCCGCGTACCCAAGCACGACCAATGCGCGAGACAATTGTCCTTCGACCAACCTCACTTTCGCCTCGAGTACCGTCACGCACGTGGATTCCGTGCCCACAAGCGCTTTCGCTAAATTGAAGTCTCCGTTTGCGTCGGGCAACAATTCATCCAGGTTGTAGCCGGAGACTCGCCTTGGGATTTTCGCGTATCGCTCGCGAATCAACTTTTCATATTTCGTGCGCAGGGAGGAAAGCCGGCGGTGAATCTCGCCCTCGCGTCCGCTCAGCGCCATCTTTGCTTCTAGCCCCTTCTCCGTCGTCGGCCCCACGCTCATTCGCGTGCCGTCGTACAGCAGAATGTCCAGCTCCAGCAAGTTGTCGACGGTTTTTCCCGCCATCTGCGAATGTACGCCGCACGAGTTGTTCCCAATCATTCCGCCGAAGGTGCAATGAGTGTGCGTCGCCGGATCTGGGCCCCACGTCAGGCCGAATTCCCAAGTTGCGTCACGCAGTTGATCGCAGACTACGCCCGGCTGGACGCGCGCAAAACGCTCTGTCGGATTAATTTCAAGGATTCGATTCAGGTATCGCGTCCAGTCCAGGACTACCGCAGCGTTGCAGCACTGTCCGGCAAGACTCGTCCCGCCGCCGCGTGAAAAAACCGGCACGCCAAACTGTTTGCAGACACCGATTGTGGCGACCACGTCCTCAATTGTTTTCGGAACGACGACTCCGATGGGGACTTGCCTGTAGTTCGAGCCATCCATCGCGTAAAGCGCTCGTGCGCCGGCGTCAAAGGCCACGTGACCCAGTACCGCTTTTTTTAGCTCGTTTGCAACCTGCAAAAGGTCCATAGCAACTCTGCTCGCTCCCGAATTGGCAAAAAGAGTGTACTCCAGGCGTCTCTATCTGCCTCCAGCCCTTGCACTTAGCGCGTCTCACGAAATCCTTATGAACCACCTACTAATTTTTTAGGCTCTGGCATTCACCCTACACAGGTTCAAATCGAGGCGCCGATGATGGATCTGTTTTTCTCCCTGGTGACTATCGCGTTCTTCATGCTCGCTAACCTCTTTCTGCGCGCTTGCGCTCGTTTGAAATAGCGAAAGGATTTCTCATGCTCGGGCAGATCGCTCTAATCGTCTTGTGTGTCCTATTATTCGGGTACCTTCTCGCCGCCCTTTTATGGCCGGAGAGGTTCTGAACATGACCGCCATTGGCATATTTCAAATTTTTCTGTTTCTCGCGATCGTGTTGGCGATCACCAAACCCATCGGGCTGTTTTTGGCTCGTGTGTTTTCGCGCGAAAAGACATTTCTCGATGCGGCTTGTCGGCCCGTCGAGCGCCTAGTCTACCGGCTCTGTGGAATTGACGAAGCGGAAGAAATGACGTGGAAGCAGTACGGCTTCGCCATGCTCCTGTTCAGTGCCGCGTCTTTACTGCTTCTGTATGTTCTCGAACGCGCTCAGCACTTTTTGCCGCTGAACCCTCACCGGTTTGCTGGCATCTCTCCCTCGCTCGCGTGGAATACGGCTGTCAGCTTCACTACCAACACCAATTGGCAGGCCTACATTCCCGAAACTACCATGAGTTACTTCACCCAAATGGTCGGGCTGGCGTACCACAACTTTGTATCTGCCGCTGTCGGCATTGCGCTTGCTATCGCGGTCATTCGTGGCATTTGTCGAGTCAGCTCGCAAACCATAGGGAATTTTTGGGTGGACACAACCCGCGCCACGCTTTGGGTTTTGCTGCCTGCCTGTTTTGTTCTGGCGCTCGTCCTGGTTTCAGAGGGTGTCATCCAGAATTTTCATCCTTATCAGCCTGTCTATCCTATAGATGCCAGCGCGGCGTCGGAACAAGTGATTCCGCAAGGTCCAGCCGCTTCACAGGAAGCGATCAAAGAGCTTGGCACGAATGGCGGCGGCTTTTTCAACGCCAACAGCGCACATCCGTACGAAAATCCCACGCCGTTCACGAATTTCCTGCAGCTCATTATGATTTTTGCCATTCCCAGTGGGCTCACCTACACGCTTGGCCGCATGACCCGTTCTACGCGCCACGGCTGGGCCGTCTGGGGTGCGATGGCCGTCCTCTTCCTCGCTGCGGTGTTTGCCGTCTACGCCGCCGAGACACGTCCGACGCCGGCGCTTAGCGCCGCGACGCCTGCTGCCGCTGCTGCCGGAAATCTCGAAGGCAAGGAAGTTCGCTTCGGGGTCGCGGGCTCTGCGATTTTCGCCACGGTCACCACCGACGCCAGTTGCGGCGCTGTTAACGGAATGCACGATTCCTTCACGCCGCTCGGCGGCATGGTCCCGCTCGTTAACATTCTTCTAGGTGAAGTTGTGTTCGGCGGCGTCGGCGCCGGACTTTACGGCATGATCGTGTTCGTCATCGTCACCGTGTTTCTCGCCGGTCTCATGGTCGGCCGCACCCCGGAGTACCTCGGCAAAAAGATCGAAGCGTATGACGTTAAGATGGCGATGCTCTCGATTCTGATTTTCCCTGTCACGGTTCTGAGCTTCACCGCAATTGCTTCGGTGACTTCCTTTGGTCAGGCTGGCATCTCCAACCCCGGCCCGCATGGCCTTACGCAAATTCTCTACGCGTACACCTCGGCCGCCGGCAACAATGGCTCCGCCTTCAACGGCATCAACTCGAATACGAATTGGTATAACGGCTCGCTCGCCGTCGCTATGCTTCTGGGCCGGTTTTTTGCTGTCGTCCCGATTCTCGCAATCGCCGGCAATCTCTCGCAAAAAAAATCCGTCGCGGAATCCGCCGGCACTTTTCCGGTGACGACGCCGCTGTTCTCGACACTTCTCGTCTCGACCGTCCTCATTGTCGGCGCGCTAACGTTTTTTCCAGTCCTCAGCCTCGGCCCCATCCTCGAGCATCTCCACATGACTGCTGGAAAGTTTTTCTAGGGACCTACGACGAAAATGAAGCCAACCGCCAAAAAAACCGAACTCTCTGCGCTGATTCGCCGCGCCGTCTTCGAATCGTTCACAAAACTTGATCCGCGCATCCTCTACAAAAACCCTGTCATGTTCGTCGTTGAGATTGGGGCGCTGGTTACCACAATCGACCTCGTTCATGGCGTTGCCACGCACGCCGCTGGCTTCGGCTTTAGCCTGCAGATCACGGTCTGGCTTTGGTTCACGGTTCTCTTTGCCAACTTCGCCGAGGCGATGGCCGAAGGCCGTGGCAAGGCGCAAGCCGAAACTTTGCGCAAAGCCCGCTCCGAAACGCTCGCTCGCCGACTCATCGATTCCGGCGCCGAAGAAAAGGTTCCCGGATCCAAACTGAAGTCTGGCGACATCGTCCTCGTCAGCGCCGGCGAAATGATTCCCGGCGACGGCGAAATCACCGAGGGTATCGCGTCCGTCGACGAGTCAGCCATAACGGGTGAATCCGCTCCAGTCATTCGCGAATCCGGCGGTGACCGGTCCGCCGTCACCGGGGGAACGCGCGTGCTGTCCGATGAAATCAAAATCCGCATCACCGCGAATCCCGGTCAAACGTTTCTCGACCGCATGATCCGCCTAGTCGAAGGCGCCGAGCGCCAAAAAACGCCGAACGAGATCGCACTCAACATCCTCCTCGCCGGCCTCACGCTCCTTTTCCTTCTCGCTGTCGTCACACTTCAACCCTTCGCGATCTACTCCACCGCGCCACAAAACCTTTTCGTTCTCATCGCGTTGCTCGTTTGCTTGATTCCCACGACCATCGGTGGCCTTCTGTCGGCGATCGGCATTGCCGGCATGGATCGTCTCCTGCGCCGCAATGTGCTTGCCATGTCCGGGCGCGCTGTCGAAGCCGCCGGCGACGTGGACATTCTGCTTCTCGACAAAACCGGCACGATCACGCTCGGCAATCGCGCTGCTACGCATTTTTACCCCGCACCCGGCGTGGACGAGTCTCATCTCGCCGACGCTGCACAGCTCTCTTCACTGGCCGACGAAACACCCGAGGGCCGCTCAATCGTCGTCCTCGCCAAGGAACGCTACAAGCTTCGCGGCCGCGATCTTTCCACTCACCATGCCGTCTTCCATCCTTTTTCCGCACAAACTCGCATGTCCGGAGTCGATATCGACGGTCGCGAAATTCGCAAAGGGGCTCGCGAAGCCATCTCGCGTTACATCCACGAAAGAAGCCATACTATTCCCACCGAAGTACAGCAAGCGGTCGACGAAATCTCCAACACTGGTGGCACACCGCTCCTGGTCGCAGAGAATCGTCGCATTCTCGGTGTCATCGCGCTCACCGATATCGTCAAGGGCAGCATGCGGGAACGCTTCACCCATCTTCGCGCCATGGGCATTCGCACCATGATGATCACGGGCGACAATCCGCTTACAGCTGCGGCCATCGCGCGCCAAGCGGGGGTCGACGATTTTCTCGCTGAAGCAAAGCCGGAAGACAAGATGGCGCTGATCAAACGAGAGCAATCCAAAGGCCGCCTCGTCGCCATGACCGGCGACGGCACCAACGACGCGCCGGCGCTGGCTCAGGCTGACGTCGGTGTGGCGATGAACACCGGCACGCAAGCTGCGAAGGAAGCCGGCAACATGGTCGATCTCGATTCCAACCCGACCAAACTCATCGAAATCGTAGAAATCGGCAAACAACTCCTCATTACTCGTGGCGCCCTCACTACGTTTTCCGTCGCCAATGACGTAGCGAAATATTTCGCCATCATCCCCGCGATGTTTGCGGTCGCTCTCCCTCAGCTCGGCGTGCTCAACGTCATGCATCTTGCGACGCCGCAATCCGCCATTCTTTCTGCCGTGATTTTCAATGCGTTGATTATCGTTGCGCTCATTCCACTCGCGCTGCGGGGTGTTCGCTACCGCCCGCTCGGTGCAGCCGCCCTGCTTCGCCGAAACCTTTTTGTTTATGGCCTCGGCGGCATTGTTGCGCCATTTGCCGGAATTAAATTGATCGACCTCGTGATTCGCGCACTGCACTTCGCTTAGGAGTTTTTATGGTCAAACAACTCAAAATCGCCATTCTTTTTACTGCCGTAACGACGATTCTCTGTGGCGTCCTTTATCCGCTTGCGGTCACAGGTGCCGCCAAACTGTTGTTCTCCGATCGCGCGAACGGCAGTCTCGTTAGCGCGAAGGGGAAAATTGTCGGGTCGAAACTCATCGGCCAGCCTTTCCTCTCGCCTGTCTATTTCCATCCGCGGCCTTCCGCGGCTGGCACCGGATACGATTCGCTTGCGTCTGGCGGCTCCAATCTCGGCCCGACGAACCGCCAACTCGCTCTCCGCATCCAATCGCAAGCTGCGGAACTCCGCGCAGAAAATCCCGCCAGGCCAATCCCTGCTGACTTGCTGACCACTTCCGCTTCTGGTCTCGATCCGGATATCTCGCCCGAAGCCGCTGATTTTCAAGTCCCACGCATAGCCCGCGCACGTTCCATATCGGAACCTGAACTGCGCGCTCTGGTTCGAGCACACACCAAGCCGCGCCAATTCGGCTTCTTAGGCGAACCCCGTGTCAATGTTTTGGAACTGAATCTGGCGCTCGATGCTGCCCAGCCCGTCGCGATGGGAAAGTAACGCCGAATTCGTTATTGTTTGCTCTTGTCGTCCGAAGGTTTTTCTTTCGGCGGCTGAAAACGGTAGCCCACCCACGGCTCCGTCAAGATAAACTTCGGCTTGGCCGGGTCCGCTTCAATCTTTTTTCTCAGTTGATTGACCATCACCCGCAGATACTCCGGTTCATCTCCATAGTCGGGTCCCCACACGGTTTGCAACAATCGCCTGTGTGTCAGCGGTTTGCCCGCACTCGCCACTAGCTGCCGCAGCAACTCGAACTCTTTGGGCGTCAGATGCACTTCTTTTCCGCTTGCGGTTACTTGCCGCGTTTCGAAATTCACGCTTAGCGTCTTCGATTCAAAGCTTGTCAACTTCGCTTGCGCGCCACGCCGCCGCAACGCTGCCCGCAACCGCGCCAGCAATTCCTGCATCCCGAATGGTTTCACAACGTAGTCGTCCGCACCCGCGTCCAGCGCCATCACTTTGTCGCGTTCGGCATTTCGCACCGTCAGCATCAGAATCGGCACGTCCGAGTGTCGACGAATTTCATGGCAGGTCTCCAAACCGGTCATTCCCGGCATATTCACGTCGAGCAAAATCACGTCCGGCGGCGACGTTCGAAACAAATTCAGAGCCTCTTCTCCCGTCCCCGCTTCGAAAATCGTGTACCCCTCCGCAGACAGTGCCGTGCGCAGCACGCGCCGCACTTGCTGCGCGTCATCCACAATCAATACCTTTGCGCTGGTCATCGCACTTCTCCCGCGCTCCGCACAAGCGGCAGCGTAAAAGAAAATACCGATCCATGCCCCAGCTGGCTCGTCACCGTGATCGATCCACCGTGAGCCTCTACGATCGCCCTTGCAATCGACAGTCCCATTCCGGTTCCTTGCGCCACGGCTCGTTGCTCCTTGCCCCGATAAAATTTGTCGAAAATCAGTCCCTGCTCCAACCCGTCGATCCCCGGCCCTTGGTCGGCTACGCTAAGCGATACAAAATTTCCCGCGCTCTCCGCGCTCACCACGATCGGCTTGCTCTTGTCAGAATACAGGTTTGCATTGTCGAGCAATTGCACCACCACTTCTTTCGCACGCGACAAATCCGCGCGAACCCTCGGCAATCCTTTTTGAATTTGCACGGTGACCACGCGGTCGCACAACGCATGTTTGCAATCGTCCATCGCGGCGTCGATCAGTGCGTCAACGCTTACCGGCTCGAACTCCAGTACGACCTCTCCCGCCTCCAGCCGCGCCATCTCCGACGCTTCCTCGATTAGTCGATTCAGCCGGTCGCACTCTTCATCCATTATCTGCAGCAATTCCTGGCCCTGCTCGGCCTTGGGGGGCCGCTCCGAGAGTAATGACGTCACCGAGGCTTTGATGGATGTCAGCGGAGTCCGGAAATTATGCGTAATCGAATCGAGCAATGCTGATTTCAGCCGTTCGCTTTGCCGGTCTGCCTCCGTTTTGGAAAGTTGCTCCACAGCGCGTGCGCGCTCAATCGCAATTCCCAATAGCGTGCCAACCGCCTCCAGTGTTTGCCGCGTCAGCCTTGCGCCGGATACGCCGAAACTCCCGATCGAACGGATGCCCAATCGAATCGGCGCGTAGCTGAAACTTTTCGCTGCATCAATAGCCGGCTCTTCCCGCTCGAACGTCGCCCGCAGTTGTTCCTCCTCTAATTGCAGTGTTCCGTGTCCCGAGCGGTAATACTTTTGTTTCTCGGCAAGGAAGACGCTCGCCGCGCCGGCCTCAAAGGACTCGACAATATGATTCGGAATCGCATTCAGCAGCTGAATCACGTTTCCCTCGCCCAACAGTTTTTGGCTGAAGGCATAGAGCTGCTCGATCTCTTTTCTCCGTCGGTCCGCCACGTCGGCCGCTTTGCGAATTCGGCTGGATAACTGGCTGCCTGCTATTGCCGTCATCAAAAACGCCGCTAGCGCCACCCAGTTTTGTGGGTCCGCCACCGTGAACCGTCCAACCGGAGGCAGAAAAAAGTAGTTGAATGCCAGCATCGCGGCCACCGACATCAGCGCCGAGACGGCCATCCCCCACGCTGCGGAAACTGCTAAAATCGCCAGTAGCAGCGACAGCGCGACCGTCGTCTGATTTACGTGTAGATTTGTCTTTCGATAGAACGCTGTAACCGCGGCCACGATCAGGAGTGACGCGATAGTTCGCAGGATGCGTTGCCGGGCGTTTCGCCGCATGTTGCAAGTCTATCGCAGTCGGGCCGCGACTTCGCTTTATCGGTTGCGCTTCATCTCGGAGAGAGCTCGCACTTGCCCAAGAAACCCGAAGATTGGCTGGCGGTTGCTTCCCCTGGTGAAAAGGCCAAGGGAAGCTTTAAATTATTCCTCGGCTACGCTCCGGGCGTCGGAAAAACCTACAGCATGCTCAGCGAAGCGATTCGGCGCCACGCTCGGGGCGAAGACATCGTCATAGGCATCATCGAATCGCATGGCCGCAAGGGCATTGAAGAGCTTACCGCCCAGCTTGAATCCGTCCCGCGCCGCAAAGTCGAATACAAGGGCACCACATTCGAAGAGATGGATCTGGGCGCAATTCTTGCTCGCAAACCTGCCGTCGTGCTGGTTGATGAGCTCGCTCATACAAATATTCCCGGAAGTAAACATCGCAAGCGCTATGAAGATATTCAGGAAATCCTCGCCGCCAAAATCGATGTGCTGTCCACGCTCAACATTCAACATATCGAGAGCATCTGCCCCACAGTCCGCAACATCACTGGCATCACCGTCCGCGAAACCGTTCCCGATTGGGTGCCGATGACCGCCAACGAAACGGTTATGGTCGATCTCACTCCCGAAGCGCTGCAAAACCGCATGCGCCGCGGCGATGTCTATTCGGCGCCCAAGGTGGAACAGGCGCTCGACAATTTTTTCCGGCGCGGCAATCTCATCGCCCTTCGGGAACTCGCCCTTCGTCAGGTCGCCGAGCAAGTTGACCGCAGCCTCGAAAACTACATGGCCGCGAAAGACATCCAGAAAAATTGGGCTGTGCGCGAACGCATCGCTGTTTGTGTCAGCTCCAATCCAGCCGCGCAATATCTCATCGCACGCGCCGCGCGCATGGCCCGCCGCCTCGATTCTGAACTCTACGTGATTTACGTCGAAACGGGGCGTAACAACAGCGACGAAGAACGGCGCTCCGTCACAGCGAATCTCCGCTTCGCGGAAAATCTTGGGGCGACGATTTTGGAGTTGAAGGGTGTCAGTGTTGCCGACGCGGTCGCACATGCCGTTCGCGAAAAGCATATTACGCAGGTCATCTTCGGCCGATCCGTAACAAAGGGCTGGAAAAAATTTCTCTATCTCTCCGCAGCGCACCGATTTCTGCGGGAATCTCCGGAGGTTGACGTTCACATCGTCACGCACGAAACGGAATGATATAAAAGCGGAAGCGCGTACGGGGCGGCTTGACGCCACCCGGTTCCCGGTATGGCGCGCTCGCAAAAAGTCGATAATTCGTTTGAATAAATCGTTTTACTAAATATGGCTGTTGCATTACTATCTGGTGGTCTGGTGCGGTTTAACTGAGTCCAGATTCTAGCGCTCCCCGGGTCGAGAAAATGCGTTCCTATTTCCGCAATCGTTTGCTGCTGCAATTTCGGTTGTTGTTTTCGTGTGGGCTCGTGGCGTATGCCTGTTTTTTCGCGCCTCATTGGGCCTCGGGCCAAGCCACATCCGCCGCCTACCCCACGGCCCAGCCCCCTCCCGAATGGGATGATCCGTCCATCGAGCCGCGTGTTGAAGAGCTTCTGAAGAAGATGACCCTGGAAGAAAAGGTTGGCCAGCTCGTGCAGTATTCCGCCGGCCAGCCCACAGGTCCTGGCACGGGTCGCACCGATTACAACGACATGCTCGGAAAAGGCCAAATCGGCGCGCTCTTTAACATCGTCACCGCCAAGGAATCCAACGCCTTCCAGCGTATCGCAGTCGAAAAGTCTCGCCTTCACATCCCTCTTCTATTTGGTCTCGACGTAATCCATGGCTTCCGCACCGAATTTCCGATTCCACTTGGCATCTCGGCAACGTGGGATCCTCTACTGGCCGAACGCGCCGCGCGCGTCGCTGCCCGGGAAGCTTCTGCAACTGGAATTCGTTGGACTTTTTCTCCAATGATCGACATCACGCGCGATCCTCGTTGGGGCCGCACTGCCGAAGGGAACGGTGAAGATCCATTTCTCGGTGCTGCTTTCGCTCAAGCCTACGTGCGCGGTTACCAGGGCCGGCATTTGAACAACGCCGAAAGTATCCTTGCCTGTCCGAAGCATTTCGTCGGTTACGGCGCCGCCGAAGGGGGGCGCGACTACAACACGACCGAGATTTCCGAGCACACCCTGCGCGAGGTTTATCTTCCGCCATTTCACGCCGCAATAGAAGCGGGCGCCGGCACCATCATGAGCGCCTTCAATTCCCTAAATGGAATTCCCACTTCCGCAAATCCGTTCACCTTGAAAAAAATCTTGCGGCAGGAATGGGGATTTCGCGGCATCGCGGATAGCGACTGGACTTCCGTCGCCGAGCTGATGAATCACGGCATCGCCAACGACGGAGCGACCGCCGCGCGCAAGGCATTTCAAGCCGGCGTGGACATGGATATGGTCAGCAGTCTGTATCACGACCACATGGCAGATCTCGTTCACTCAGGCCAGGTTTCCGAAGCCGACATCGACGAATCCGTGCGCCACGTCCTTCGCATTAAATTCGCGCTCGGTCTATTCGAGAATCCTTATGTTGATGAAAAGAAGGAATCCTCGGCGATGTTGCAACCGGAAGCCGTCGTGCTTTCCCGCGAAGTGGCAGAGCAGTCCTTCGTTCTGCTGAAGAACGACCTCTTGTCTTCCGCCACGCCGCTGCTGCCCCTGTCGCCCGATGTTAAGTCCGTCGCGGTGATCGGTCCGCTTGCCGACGATGGCGCGGCGATGATGGGGTCCTGGGGCGGGCTTGGCAATGGCCGCGACGCCATCACTCTCCGCGCGGCCCTGAATCAAAAGCTCGGCGAGGCGCGCGTGCATTATGCAAAAGGCGCCGAGTTTTCGACCGCGACCGACGCACAAATCAAAGCCGCCGCTGACGCCGCGAAAGGTTCCGATGTAGCTATTCTTGCGCTAGGGGAGAATGGTCCGGAAATGACCGGCGAAGCGGCCTCGCGCGCGCATCTTGACCTTCCCGGCCGCCAGGAACAGCTGCTCGAAGCGGTGGTTGCAACGGGGAAACCCGTGGTGCTGCTCGTCTTCAGCGGCCGCCCCCTTATTCTTCCTTGGGCTTTCCAGCATGTTCCTTCTGTGCTGGCCGTGTGGTTCCCGGGTATACAGGCTGGTCCCGCGCTCGTCCGCACTTTGTTTGGCGAAAATATTCCCAGCGGAAAACTGAGCATGACCTGGCCGCGCAGCTTGGGCCAAATTCCGGTCTACTACAACGCGCTGAGCACTGGCCGCCCCGCCACGCAGGACGAGGCACGTTTCCCGAACGGCCACGACGAAAAATTCGTTTCACGTTATATCGACGAACCGAACTCCCCGCAATTTCCATTCGGCTTTGGCCTCACGTATTCAACGCTTCGCTATGGCCCTGCGGAGCTGAACAAACCGGAATTACGCGTCGACTGGTTGCGCGAAGGATTGAACAAAGCATCTTCTTCCGGGCCGGCGCCGTTGCTTGCCAGCGCCAACGTCACGAATGGCGGTTCGCTGGCGGTGACGGAAACTGTTCAACTCTATGTGCGCCTGGAAGGTACAAGCGTTTCTGGGCCTGTTCGCGCGCTGAAGGGTTTTCAGCGAGTGACGCTTGCAGCCGGCGAAACCAAGCGCGTTGTTTTCAGCGTTCCCGCAGAGGCTTTTGCGTTGTGGAACGACCAGAATGTTTTTACAGTCGAACCGGCGCGCGCGACTATTTGGATTAGCGGAGACTCTCGATCCGGCACCGGCGCTGCAATCGAGATTCGCAACAAAGCAAATTGAACTCTTCCAAATTATTTTCACGAAGAGTTCTTAAAAAATAAGCGGAGGCGGGCACCCGCCTCCGCTTATTCCTCGGTTGCACTCTAGTTAGTGTTTTAGCTGTGGGGAAGCCTTCTGCAGCCGTCCGACGAGCTTTGCTCCAGCCGGCGGTGCGTCAACTTTCGATTCGAGAACGATCTTCTGCGCAGAAGCTTCTTTGCCGTACAGGCGGCGATTGGCGTCTTCGTCCGGACGCAGCGTCGATCCTTCGAGGGAGATTCCCGCGAAGACGCCGCGTGCGCGCGAATAGCTCAACATTTCCGCCCGCATGTACGCGTCTGTGTCCGCGGAAGCCGTGCGACCCTTCGGGCCGGCTGCGACCGTCGCGTCTGCGCCGAGCTTTACCTTACTGTGCAGCAAACTATCCATGCCGCGGTTGTTCATTACCAGGATTACGAAGTCAGTCGCTTCGCCGCCGATTTGCAATCCAACGCTTCCGCCTTCGAGCGCATACATTGCCGGCGCACCCCATGGCCCGTCGAAGTCCTTGCCGGTGCGGCACACCATCGTGCCGCGTCCGTAGCTGCCGCCAACGATGAATGCCGCCTTCAAAACAGACGGCAGAACGACGACGCAGCGTGCCTTATCCAGCAGGTCTTGCGGGATGTCGTCCGGAACGTTTAGGATTTCGTCCATCACGGTTCCGGCGTTTTCGAGGCGTTTGGTTTCGTCCTTGTCTTCGCCGCCGCGAGCGAACGCGGTCGGCGCGATCAAAAGTGCCCCCATCAGAATTGCTTTCCAGTTTTTCATTCTAGTTCTCCTTCCTCCCTTACATTTAGAAAGTCACTTGCGAACCCCGGCGCGAAAATCAACTGCCTCCTGGTTTGCAAAATTAAAACTATATGCGCCGGTTCAAATGGCCGAGCAGCGACGCAAGAAAAAGAATCACGAAAATAAAGAAGAGAATCTTTGCAATTCCCGCCGCCGCGGCCGCGACTCCGGCAAATCCGAAGATTGCTGCGATCAGGGCGACGATAAAAAATCCCAGGGCCCACCTCAACATTTCGCCTCCTCAGGAAAAAGACTTGTCTGGTTTTTGAGGGAATTATTGGGCGGTGCGGCCAGTTGCCAAGCCATTCCAGGTGCAATCCCGGTGCCGTTGTCTAAAAAATCGCGTATCTCTTTTCGTTTGTGCGTGATGTGTCTAGGCCCCATACGCAGGCGACGCGGCGGTGATTTCGATCGGTTTCCTTGATTGACACGGTAGCGTGTAAAAAGTTCAGGGGCTTTTTGCTCGTACTAGAACCGAAATAAATTTCCCTTCGTCGTTTTCTATTTACTTCCTTCGAGCGGATGGTCGTAGCCGGTCATTTCGAGGTATCCGACTCCATTGATTTTGGCTTTGCCGCGTGCGCCAGACAACTCCATCGCGCCTTCCCAATAACTGGGAGTGAATTTTGTGCTGCCGGTAATCTCCTGTTGCGGAAGTTTTGTTCTTGCGTCGAGCGCGAGCCCGAGTTGGGGCACGGAGACTCTCCACCCAATAGGATAAATCGCGCCGCTTGAGGGACTCTTCCAAGTCGAGCCGTCCGGCTGCAAAGAAAATTCCGCGGCGCGCAAGTGCACGGATCTTCCGGAAACGTCGACGTAGGTTCCCGCGGAAAAGGGATCGATCGAGCCATCTTTGTGGCGAAGAATGAAGAGCATCAGTTCCGTCTTGTCTTCGAGCTGGATGCTGAACCAGTCCCAACCTGTTTGATCCGCGCCGAGCTGGTGAGTGAAAAACTCGTGGTCCGTCCAGGAAAGGCCGGAGACCACAAATTGCTTTCCCTGAACAACGATGGTTCCGGTTGTGGCGAGCCGCGTCTGCGAAAAATAATAGCTTGCACGACCCGCGCCTTCCGCTTTCTGGCTCACTCCATTTTCGCCGTGGATGACCGGAGCTTTTTCGGGTTTGAGAGTGAAGTCGAATTGAAATTCGTCAGTCTGCGCCGTCAGATGTTGTGTGCCGTCATTCTTCCAGGCGGCGAGCCAATTTCCGTTCCACACCTTATCGTTGACCGGATCGACGCCCGCGATGCCGGGACCACTTCGATTGACACGTTCGGAGTGATAGAAGCGGCCGCCGTCGAGGTCACTCAAAGCCAAGTGAGCCAGATAGATGTCGCGGACATCCCAGGCACCGCGCTTTATGTCCTCACGGCTGACAGCCTGGCGGAAAAATGTGAGCTCGAATCCAAACGCCGGGCCGTCGGCGGACTTTACGTTGCCGGTTGTGTACCACCACTCGGTCTGAAATTCCGGATGAGCGAAAAAATCGCGTGGAAATTCATAGCGGTAGCCCGGCAGGGCAACACGGTAAGGAACGTCCGTCGCTGGAAAGATCGCGAGCAGGAGTGCCGCGCAGAGGGTTCTACTCTTCATGAACGACCTCGACGGGGTTCAGTTGCACGGCGATTCGCGCTGGGTAGAAGCCGGCGAGGACGGTCGCCAGAAAAATCAGGGAAATGGCTCCGGTCAAAATAGCGACGGGCCAGTGGAAGCGAATGGTCCATCCGAAAGACTGTTTGTTGATGACAAAAACGAGAATCAGGGAGAGAGCGAAACCGAGTAAAAGCCCGGCCGCGTTGGCAAGCAGGCCCAGCAGGGCTGCTTCGGCCAAAATCATGCGGCGAACCTGCACCCGGCTGGCGCCGAGAAAACGCAACAAGCCCAACTCGCGTTTGCGGTCGATGACGAGCGCGAGGAGGGATCCCGCCACGCCCATGACGGCGACGAGCACGGCGACGGCTTCCAGCGCATAAGTGATTGCGAACGTTTTATCGAAGATGACGATCGCCTGCTTGCGCAAATCCGCGTTGGAAAAGATCAGGAGGCGATAGTCCACCGCCGCTTCTTCGATCTCTCTTCGTACCGCAGCGCGGTCGGCGCCCTCTTTGACGTATACAGCGAGATTGGACGGAGCATCGTCGGGCAGATATTGTTTCATGGCGCCGCGGTCCATAAGAATGAAGCCGCGTTCGCTACCGTAGTCGTAATAGACGTCGGCGATGCGGAATTTCACGAGCGAAGTGCCGAGCGGGAGCGTAATCATATCTCCCTGCTTAACCTTGTGTTTGTAGGTAAAGGGTTCGCTGACGACGACGGCATCGCCGCTGCGCAATTCCTGCCAGACTTGTTCCGCTGGGCGGCCGGAGAAGAAATCGCTGCGTCCGCGCTTGCGCGATTCCTGAAGATCCGCGGCCGCAACCGTCGTGGGAACACCATCGAAGCTGACCTGGTACGCGCGCAGACGATGGACAGCTTCAACACCGGGTAAGGCTGCTAGTTTGTCGGCAAGCTCGGTCGAAATTGTCGGATGTCTGTCGACGGAAGGATTTCCGGCCGGGCGGAGATAGAAGTCGGCTGGAACTTCGCCTTCCATCCATTGAATCACCGTGGTGCGAAAGCTTCCGACCATAATGCCGACGGCGGTCATCATGGCGATAGCGGTCGCGAGCGCTCCGACGAGTACGGACGTTCGGCGAAGCGAACCGAGAAGGCTGCGAGAAGCGAGCAAGGCGGCGACGCTGGTGCGCTTCAAGGTCGTCGCGGAGATTTTCGTGACGGCAGTGATTACGGCGGGAATCGCCAACGTACCGGCAGAAACCGCAAGGAGCGCGGCGAGATAGCCGAAGAGCGGTTTGCCGCCCACTGCCGGCGCCTGCGCGGCGGCCCAAGCGGCAGCGGCAAAAACGATGGCTATGGTCAGATCGCGCGAAGAATGGACGCGGGCGAGAAATTCACGGCGGCCGCGCGCCATCGCTTCGCTCGGAGTGATCTGAGCCGCCTCGCGAGCGGGTGCATAGGCGGCAACGACGGCAACGCCGAGTCCAACCGCAAGAGCCGTGAAAATGGAGGCAACACCCAACTCGATTGGACCCGGGCGGCTGCTGACATAGAGTGCATCGACGGTCGCGCCCATCAAGCCGACCGCGCCGCTGGCCATGATTCGGCCAAGCGGAATCCCGATTGCCGCGCCGACAATTCCGATCGCTGCGGCTTCGCCGGTGAAAGCGAGCAAGACGTCCGTACGGCTGGCGCCCAGTGCACGCGCTATACCAATTTCCGCACGGCGACGCACGACCGAAACCGAAATAGTGTTGTAGATCAAGAACGCGCCAACGATGAGGGCGATGTAGCTGAGCAGCTTCAGGTTCCATCGAAACGCCGCCAGCATTTTTCGATTTTCTTCGGTGGAAGTTCCGGACGCACGAATTTCGATGCCCGGCGGGAGCAAGGCAGAAATCTGCTTTGTGCGCGCCGCAATGTTTTCGCGCTCGGGAATGTTCACAAGGATGCGATCGACTTTCGCGGTTCGGCCCACGGCGCGTTGCGCGGCGGCGATGTCCATAATGACGGCGGGCTGGTTTTGGTCGTCGTAAGTTCCGCGGACTACAAAAGCGCGTTCGCGATCGCCGATGATGAGCGGGACTTGTTGGCCTTTTTTCCAGCCGAGAGTGCTGCCAGCCCAAATGCTGTCGTCGGCAGAGAAACCCTGCGGCACTTCGTCAAAGTCTTTCGAGCGCAAAACATTTGCTTCGCCGATGAGATCGAGCCCGAGCAGGACGACAGATTTTCTTGTTGCTGCAACGACGGCGAAGTCTTCCATACGGGGCGAAACTGCGAGATTGATCGGCAACGTGGCGATACGGCCGACAAGTTCTTCTGGCACGCCGCCCGTAGCGGAGACTTCGAGGTTGTAGTTGCCAGCAAGCGTTTCGAGCGAAGAACGAAACGAGCCGGTGGCGGCTGTTCCCGCCAAGTCCATTGCAAGGACGACGGCGACACCGAGCGCAACGGCGAGAATGGTCAAGCTCATGCGCACCGGTTCGCGGCCGAGGGGGCGGACCATTAATCGCCAGAAGAGTTTTGCGCGCCCGGTCACGTGGTTCTTGTTCCGGTGCGCTTGATCGCTGCGATGCTTCCGTCGCGAAGTTCGACGACGACATCGGCGATGGCCGCAGCTTCCATGCTATGCGTAGCCATGAGCGTGGCAACTTTTTGGTCGGAGGCGAGACGTTTCAGCAAATCCAGAATCACGGCGCCCGTTGTTGTGTCCAGATTCCCGGTCGGCTCGTCGGCAAGAAGAATTTTGGGATTGTTTACAAGCGCTCGGGCGATGGCGATGCGCTGCATTTGTCCGCCGGAAAGTTGATGGGGCATGCGATGTGCGAGGCCAGAGAGTTCGACGGAAGCGAGGCGCTCGAGCGCGAACTGGCGCGCGTTCGGATTGCCCGCAAGGAGCAACGGCAATTCGACGTTCTCGACAACACTGAGTGTGTTGATCAGTTGAAAGGATTGGAAGACGAAGCCGACTTTTTCGCGGCGGAGCTTGGTGAGAGTTGCATCATCGCGGGAATTGACAGGCGCACCGTCAAGAATGACCTCGCCGCCGGTGGGGAAGTCCATGGCTCCGGCGAGATTGAGCAGAGTGGATTTGCCGCAGCCGCTGCGGCCCACCAGGGCGACAAATTCGCCCGGAGCCACTTCCAGCGAAACACCGTTCAAAGCGCGGACGAGCTGGCCGTCGGCGGAGTAATCCTTGATGACGTTACGCAGGGTAATCATTGAGGGGAATTCCGGAGATGCGCTTTGGGGTATACCCGGCAGTTTTGCGTAAAGAGTGCGGAAAGTGAAGAAAATACGGGTGATGCATTTCGCTGTTTGGAAAGAGAGCGAAACACTGGGCGAGAACGTAGGCACTTACGACCGACAGATGAAGTAGGGTTTGCCACCCCTTGGGAGTTTGTACGATTATCAAAAGAAAGGGGTTGCGGATAGAGGCGTTTGCATGCGCATGACAACAAAGGGGATCGGTCGCCGGCAGCATCGCCCGGGGTCAGGGCGTGTTTGGACCAACATGAACAAAACGGAGCTACGGATTCTAGCGAAGTACAATTGCGGGCGATCGGCGGCGCCGCGCAGAATTTAGGAGGCAGCAGTCTGCCTACGGTGCGTTCGGCCGGCGCAAAGCTCATACGACACGTTAGAACAATCCGCGATCCGAAACAATTGAGCGAAGTAATTGATTTAGGCCAACCCGCCTTTTTGCAAGAAATTCGGCGTCGGCGGAAAAGTTTAGAGTTTGGCGGAAGAGAGCGCTTTTTCGATGGCGGCGACGACTTTCGGATCGTCGGGCGTAACGTCGGGTTCGAAACGGGCGACGGGTTTGCCATCGGGGCCGATCAAGAATTTGGTGAAGTTCCACTGGATCTCGCCACCGGTGTTTGGATTGGCGGATTTGTCGGTGAGGTAGTTGTAGAGTGGCGCGATGTCGCCACCCTTGACGCTGACTTTGGCCATCATGGGAAAGGTGACGTTGTACTTGGTAGAGCAGAAGGTCTTGATTTCAGCGTCGGTGCCAGGCTCCTGCGAGCCGAAGTTGTTGGCGGGAATGCCGACGATGACGAAGCTGCGGCTCTTGTATTTTTCATAGACACTCTCGAGCGCGGAATATTGCGGCGTGAAGCCGCAACGGCTGGCGACATTGACGAGAAGCACGACCTTGCCTTTGTACCCGGCAAGGGCAGTCGGTTTGCCGTCGATGGAGTTCATGGTGAAGTCGTAGACCGATTTTTCGCCCGCCATGGCCGTCCCCGCGAAGAAGAGTAGAGACAAAAAAAGTTTTTTCATTTTAGTCCTTTGGAAATGTAACCGCACTTGTGTACGAGCCAGCGGCCGGTTTCGGAAAGCCGGCCCTAGCGAGAGTGACGCACGCCGAAGCGTACGCTACCCTCTACCAGCCTTTGCGGTAGTCGCGTTGGAGATATTGGTTGGCCTCGGGCACGTTGGTGACGTGCATGTTGGCCGGGTCGTAGAGAATTTTCTTTCCGGCACGCAGAGCGACGACGCCGAGAAGCATGATTTCGGTGAGTTCCGCCGCGTAGCTGAACGGGCAAGACGCTTCGGTTTTGCCTTTTGCGGCGTCCACCCAATTCAATTCATGATTTTGACTGTTGATGCGCGGCAGTGTTTGCTTGGGTTTAGGCGTGGACTCCGCGAGCGACTTGGGCAGAAGGCGCGGATTGAGGCCGTAGGTGTCATGCAGCAGTTTGCCTTTGCTGCCGACGATCATGACGCCGCCGTCTTTGTTGACTTCTTCGTTTTCAGCGAGCTCTTCCGGCTTCGGAGGCAAGAGGCCGCCGTCATACCAGGTCAAACTGACGGCCGGCATTTTGCCGCGTGCCGGGAATTTGAAGAAGGTTTGCGTGGCGTTCGGAAACGAGACTTTGTTGAACGGCGTGCAGACGGTTTCGATGCTGGTCGGCAGACCGAGTTTTAGCGCCCAGAGGGAGACGTCGAGCAAGTGCGCACCCATGTCGCCGATTGGACCGCAACCCCAGTCGACCCAGCCGCGCCAATTGAACGGATGGTAGATCGGATGGTAGGTAACTTCGGGGCCGACGCCGAGGAAGAGGTTCCATGAGAGCGTCTCGGGAACGGGATAGCTTCCAGCGAAAGAGGCGGCAAGGCGTTTGTCTACGCCATCGCCGTTCCACTTCAAACTGTCGGCGGGAACGCTGAGAGCTTCTGGGCGCGGAATGCCTTGCGGCCAGAAGCCGAGCGGGCGATTGGTCCAGACATGAATTTCACGAACTTCGCCGATGGCGCCGGATTGGACGTATTCGACGGAGAGACGTGCTTCGTCAGAGGAATGGCCCTGGTTGCCCATTTGCGTGGCGACCTTGGTTTCTTTGGCCTTCTTGGCGAGTTGGCGTGCTTCGGCGACAGCCCACGTGAGCGGCTTTTGCACGTAGACGTGTTTGCCGAGTTCCATCGCGGCGAGCGCGATGGGCGTGTGCATGTGATCGGACGTTGCGACGACGACGGCGTCTATGTCCTTCTGCTTTTCGAGCATCTCTCGATAGTCTTTGTAGCGCTTGGCTTTTTGCCAGTGTTCGGTGTAGAGGCGCTTCATGTTGGCGAGCTGCTGTTCTGGCGTCGAGGAATTCAGGCCGCTGCGAGTTTGCGATTGCGCCTGACCGCCGGCGGGCGGTTGACTGATGCGCGCCTGAAGATGCTCGATGTCCGTGCCGAGGCGTTCGAAGGCTTTGCCGGCGTAATCCCAGTCGACGTCGCAAAGCGCAGTGATGTTCTGGCTGGCGAGAGCGATTAAGTTCGCACGACCCATACCGCCGATGCCGACACCGGCGATATTGAGGAGGTCGCTCGGCGGCGTCATGCCACGGCCGAGGACGTGACGCGGGACGATCATGAAACCCGCTCCGCCGACTGCGGCGTTCTTAATGAAGTCGCGGCGCGTGACGCCGCTTTTTTCGACCTGCGAGTTGTCTTTCGGGGTGATCTCTGTGTCGCTCATCGCTTGGCTCCTATGCACCGCCGGACAGTATCGCGCAAGAAGGGGAAGGGTGCGAGGGAAAGTTTGGAAAATTGTGGCGACGAAGAGGTGAGCGGGAGGCGATGACGTGGCGAATCCGGGATTGAGCGGGAAGAAGTGGTGTTGTAGACTCCGCAGGGCCGATCCGGCCGCAAAATCGTAGGAAAAAAGCAGCCAAGGCAGCACGCTAGAGTGGGCTCGATACCCATGGGAGCGACGAATGTCTTTTGCAGCAGAGATTGCCACGACGCACAAGGCACTTGCGAACCTGGATCTGGCGATCATTGGCGTCTACTTTTTGATTGTGTTTGGAATCGGGTTTTATTTTTCGCGGCGGGAGCGGACGAGCGAAGAATACTTTTTGGCGGGGCGCGACATCGGCTGGTTTTTTATCGGTGCGTCGCTGTTTGTTTCGAATATTTCCACGGAACATTTTATCGGGCTTTCTGGGACGGGCGCCTCATCGGGGTTGGCGGTCGGACACTTCGAGTGGCTGGCTTGCATGATTTTGCTGATTCTGGGCTGGGTCTTCGTGCCGTTTTATTTGCGCAGCAACGTTTTCACGATGCCGCAATTTCTGGAGCGGCGGTTTAGCCGGCAGTGTGCGGTATATCTGGCGGGAATTTCGATCATCGCTTACATCTTTACGAAGATTTCGGTGCAGTTGTATGCGGCGAGCGTCGTGCTCGAGCGCGTCGCAGGATGGTCGCTATGGAAGACTGCGATCGTTCTGGTGATTGCGACGGGAATTTACACGATCGCGGGCGGGCTGGCCGCGGTCATTTATACAGATACGGTGCAGACGTTGATTCTGATTACCGGCGCGGTGGCGCTGACTCTGATCGGATTGCATCGCGTGGGCGGATTCGCGCACCTGCAGGAGATGGTGCCGCCGAGTTACTTCCATATGATAAAGCCCGTCACCGACCACGATTTTCCGTGGACAGGCATATTCTTTGGCGCACCGATTTTGGGGATTTGGTATTGGTGCACGGACCAAGTGATCGTGCAGCGCGTGCTTTCGGCGCGGGATGAAGGACATGCGAAGGCGGGCACGATTTTTGCGGGATTTTTGAAGATTTTACCGGTGTTTATGCTGGTGCTGCCGGGAATTATTGCGTATGCGTTGTTTCCGGATCAGGTCAAGGACAAGCCGGATTATGCGTACCCAACACTGGTGCTGAATTTGCTGCCGACCGGATTGGTTGGGTTGGTGATGGCGGCGCTGCTTGCGGCAGTGATGGGGGCGATGAGTTCGGTGTTTAATTCGGCGTCGACGCTGGTTACGCTGGATTTTTATAAAAAGATCCGGCCGGAGGCGTCGGAACGCCAGCTGGTAAGTTTTGGACGGATTGCAACAGGCGGGATGGTGCTGCTGGGGTTATTGTGGGTGCCGTTCATTCATTTGCTCAGTGCGCAGCTCTACATTTATTTGCAGAGTGTGCAGGCCTACATCAGTCCGCCGATTGCCGCTTGTTTTGTTTTTGGGATTTTGTGGCCGCGATTGAACGGGCAAGGAGCGATTTCGTCGCTGCTGGTTGGGTTTGTACTCGGCGCGTCGCGATTTGTGTTTGAGGTACTGGACAAGAAGACGCGTTTTAATTCGGGCGCGGTGCGGTGGCTTGTGGATATGAATTTTCTGCATTACGCGATTTTCATGTTCGTGGTGTGCTCGGTCGTATTAATTGCGGTGAGCATGATGTATCCCGCGCCAGAGCGGAAGAAGATAGCGGGACTGACGTTTGCGACGGTTGGGGAGAAACTTGACAGCATGGACGCGAGTGCGCCTCACCTTGCGCGCGAGACGACGAAAGAACGCGCGATCAACCTGGTGTTCAGTCTGGCTTTAATCGCGACGGTGGTTGGACTCTGGATTCGCTTCCGATAGATCTACAGGTCGCCAACAGATGGGAAAGGGGACGACACGTGATTCGCAGCCTTAAGCCGAATGTGACGCAGGACGAAGCGCTCCGAATGTTCCGGACGACCGGGCTGAGGTCATGGCTTTGGAGGATGCGGACAGGTCCCTTACAAAGGATCGCGGAGGCTTACGTGCCATTGCGGCTGTACCGCGTGCGGTACGCGCTGAACAAAGAAAAAGTGCAGCGGATTTTTGCGATGGACGCGGTGGACGGGTCGCTGGATTTATTTGAATTTCGAACAGCACCAACGGACGCGGAATTGGTGGAAGTGCAAACGCGGAATAAATTGCCGAGTGCTCTTACGGAGGGACGAGCGATTGAGATTCTGCGGGACAAGGTGCTGCGTATCGTTTTTCAGCAGGGATTCTTCAAGTTGCGCGAGGCTTCGCTTGAGATCGAAGTCTTACCCGCGGTAATTCATCTTCCTTACTGGCTGGGATTTTACGGCGCCAGCGACATGTTGCGTTGTCGCGTTATGGACGCGGTACGGCGGCGGCTGGAAGGCGCGAGAGCTTCCGCGTTCTTTGAACAGTGGCTCGCGGCCTGAACCTTCTCCCGGCAATCCCCAGGCGCAGACGAACTCATGGAGGTCGATATGCTTAGAAATCTACGGCGGTGCTTTGTGCTGGGAGCTGTTTGCTTGCTTGCAGGCGCGAATAGCGTCGCGCAGGGATGGCAGCATATCGGCAACGTACAGCGTGTGACAAAACTGAGCGACGGCGTCGAATTGCTCGCAGGAAAAGCGAAGGTAAGAGTCACGGCATTGCGGGAAGGTGTTTTTCGCGTGCGCGTGGCTCCAGATGGGAATTTCGCGAAGGATTTTTCGTGGGCAGTGGTCGAACAAGCGCAGGCACCCGCCGTGAAGATCGAAGACGCGCCGGATGCGGTGAAGGTCAGCGCTGGAAACGTGATAGTGCGGGTGAAGAAGGCTCCGCTGTTGATCGATTTTCTGGACGCCGCGGAAAACGTGGTTTTGGCCGATGAACCGAGCTTGCCGATGGCCTGGCAAAGTGGGCAGATTCATGTGTGGAAGAAAATGCCCCCGAACGAGAGTTATTTTGGACTGGGTGACAAGGCTGGGCCGATGAATCGCCGAAACCGCTCCTTCACGATGTGGAATACGGATGAATTTGGATGGCAGGAATCGAGTGACCCTCTCTATAAGACGATTCCTTTTTTTCAGGGATTCCGAAACGGCACGGCTTACGGAATCTTTTTCGACAATACCTGGAGGAGTTCGTTTGATTTCGGGAAGGAGTCACGGGATTACTATTCGTTCGGCGCGGACGGCGGAGAAATCAACTACTACTATTTTGCCGGGCCGGAGCCGAAGAAAATCGTCGAGGACTACACGGCGTTGACCGGTCGGCCGCAGCTGCCGCCGCTCTGGTCACTGGGTTACCAGCAGTGTCGATACTCGTACTTTCCCGAAAAACGCGCCTACGAGGTTGTGGAGCGACTGCGCGAAGACAAAATTCCAGCCGACACCATCTATTTCGACATTGATTATCAGCAGAGCAACGCGCCCTTCACGGTGAACCGCGAGTATTTTCCTCACTTTGAAAAAATGATAGCGGATTTCAAGGCAGTGGGAATGCACACAATTCTGATCACAGACTTACATATCAAGAAGGACGAGGGACACGGGTACGCGCCCTATGAGACGGGAATGAAGCAAGACGTCTTCGTGAAGCGCGCGGATGGTTCGTTATTCGTCGGAACGGTGTGGCCGGGTCTTAGCGTGTTTCCGGACTTTACGTTGACGCGGGTGCGAGATTGGTGGGGCGGGTTGTACAAGGACTTTGTCGGAATGGGTGCATCGGGCTTCTGGAACGACATGAACGAGCCCTCGGTTTTCCTGACGCCGACAAAGACCATGCCGCTCGACAACGTTCACCGCACCGACGATGGCGCAAAACATCCGCACGCGGAGATTCACAATGTGTTTGGGATGGAAAACGTCCGCGCGACTTACGACGGACTCAGAAAGCTGCAGGGAGACGAGCGGCCGTTTGTCCTGACACGTGCCGCGTATTCCGGGGCGCAGCGATATGCGGCAACGTGGACAGGCGACAACAGCAGCACCTGGAACCATCTGGCGATGAGCACGCCGCACCTTTTGAGCATGGGAATTTCGGGATACGGCATGGTCGGCGACGACATCGGCGGATTTGCGGGTTCGCCGCCCGCGGTCTTGTTGACACGGTGGTTTGAAGTGGGAGCGTTCAACCCGATTTACCGCGACCACACGGCGAAGGATACGGCAGATCAAGAGCCGTGGGTGCATGGGCCGTTACATGAGGCGATCCGGCGGAAATATATTGAAGAGCGATACCGGCTACTCCCGTACATTTACACCGGGATTGAAGAGATGACCCGAACGGGAATTCCGCTCATGCGGCCGCTCTACCTGGAGTATCCCAAAGCAGATGGAATCGCCGGCAACGACCATGACTTTTTGTTTGGCCGCGATTTGCTGGTTGTGCCGGTCACGACCGAAAAAGTGGATCCACTCGGCGTGCAACTGCCGCCGGGAGACTGGTACGACTACTGGACAGGAGAGAAACGCAGCAGCAAAGAACCAATTGTTTTGCATCCTGAGCTGCAGGAGATGCCAGTTTACGTGCGGGCCGGCGCAATCGTGCCAATGCAGGCGCTCGTGCAATACACCGGCGAAGTTCCGGCGGGAGGATTGAAGCTGCGGGTTTATCCCGGAGCGGATTGCAACGGAAGTTTGTACGAAGACGACGGGCACACATTCGCGTACCAGAAAGGCGATGTATTACGCATGAAATATTCGTGCGACGCCAGCGCGGCGTCGGTGACGATATCCGCGAAGGTCGAAGCGAGCGGATATCGGCCATGGTGGGTGAGCACGGAGGTGGCTGTGTTCGGAGCACCTGGATTGCCGAAGAGTGTGAAAGTCGGCGGAGCTGAAATTCACACATGGAGTTTTGACGAGAAGTCCCATGCGGTCGCGCTGACCGTGGAAGGCGAGCCGAAGGATTGGAGCGCGGAGATTTCGTATTAACGGCGCTCAGTCGACGGAAAGAATAGAAAGCGACTGGGCTGGAGCATCAATCGATAGCGAACCGGGCGCGACTGTGGCTTTCGCGGGGCCGTAGAGAGGAGAAGCGGAGGAAGTGCCTGCAGCGGGCGTATCGAGAGTTGGTACTGTTATGGTGCGGGACACCTTCGCGTTATTGAAGACGACGAGGACTTTCTCTTCGTCGGATTGCCGCATAAAGATGTAGCTCAAATCGTCGGAAAAGAGATGGACCAGTTTGCCGCTCGCGATGGCGGGATGCTGGCGCCGGCGTTTCAGCAATTCTTGAACCGTGTCAAAAATTTCCCGCTGCTCCGGTGTCCTCCCAGCCGCGGAAAACGCATTCTTGGGATCTTCCTTCCAACCTCCGGGGAAATCGCGGCGGTTATCCGGATCAGCAAGACCGGTCATGCCGAGTTCGTCGCCGTAATAGAGCTCTGGAATTCCGCGTAGAGTCAGGACTAAACCAAAAGCGAGTTTGAGCTTGTCCCGGGTGGCGCCGTCAGCGCCAGCGAAGCGAGGAATATCGTGATTTGCAAAGAAGGGAACGAGAAGGTCTGGGTGTGGATAGAGGGAATCCTGGCGGAGGACGTTGGCGATCTGGCCTGCGGGCGCGTTGAGGAGAACCACGTCACGAATTGCAACGAAGAGAGGGAAATCGAAGACCGTTGTGAGACCAGTGTCGGTATTGTCCCAGCCTCGCTTCCCGCCGACGAAAAAAGAAGTGACGGTTGGATCCGGATGGAAGACTTCACCGATGGTGGTGAGCCGCGGATAGATGCGGTGAAGCGTGGCGTGCCAGTCCGACCAGAATTTGCGTGAGACGTAGGGAAAAGTATCTTCGCGGAGGCCATCAAGGCCCGTGGATTCGAGCCACCAGATAATGTTTTGTTGGAGATATTGCGCGACGGCGGGGTTTTCCGTGTTGAGGTCCGGCAGTACGCCGAAGAACCAACCGTCGGTCAGATTGCGGCGGAGACTATCGGGAGCGTGAGGATCCGCGAGCGCTTCGAAGGGATCATTGGCGATTGGCTTTTCAGGAAGGCCGTAAAAAGGTTTTTTAACGGGTGAAAATGAGTTGAGATGCTTTTGTGAAGTGCCATGGAACCAATCGGGCAGCGGAGGTCGCGTAACCCAAGGGTGGCGCGGGCCAACGTGGTTGGGGACCGCGTCGAAGAAAATCTTCATGCGCCGCTGATGCGCCGTGGAAACGAGATCTTTGTAGTCGTCGAGAGTTCCCAGATGCGGATCGACGGCATAAAGATCTACCGCACCGTATCCGTGGTAGTCCTCCGTGGCGCCATTTTTCACGACCGGCGTCAGCCAAAGCGTCGTAACACCAAGATCCTGCAGATAGTCCAGATGGTCCCGGATACCGCGGAGATCGCCTCCGTGCCACGCGCGTGGTTTTGCGCGATCGTGGGAACCCGGAAATTCGGGAGGCTCGTCGTTGGTGGGGTCACCATTGGCGAAGCGATCCGGCATGATGAGGTAGACAACATCGTCGGCTGCGAGGCCGTGGAAGCGAGTTGCCGCAGGAGCGCGCGAGGCAATGGGAAGTTCGAAAGTCGTGTTACCAGTTGGCGTGGTGACGCGGCAGACCAGCGTGCCGCTGCGCGCGTTCGAGGCGAACTTGAGCCAGACGAAGAGGTAGTCGCCGCCGTGTGTGGCCTGGGTGCGCAGGACCGTGACTTCCGGAATGTTGCACAAAACTTGTGTGGCTTCGAGGTCGCGACCAGAGAGGAGGAGCATCACATCGGGAGTGAGATTGAGCCACCAATTAGGAGGCTCGATTTTTGCGATCTGCGGAGCCTGGTTGGGTACATTCTGCGCGGGGCAGGGCAAAGGGAAGAACAAACTGGCGAAAAGGACTGCGCAGGCCGGCCAACGCGCCTGAACCCGATTCATTTGGATTCCACGGGCGGCAAGAATTTCAATTTTCCGAAGGCGGTCGGAACATGGAAATTTGGTTGCGGAGTGTTGGTCGGGCGCCAGGAAGAGTAGAAGCGTGGTTCGGCCGCGCCTTCTACGCGGAAAAAATTTGCACGCCAGACCGACGAGGAACCGAAGTGAAGAGCGAGACTGCGAAGCGGGATCGCAACTTCCGCCGTCCAAACCTTTGATTTTTCGTCGATGTGCGTGCGGCATTTCATGCCGGAGTTCGGGTCGGAGCGTTCGCCGTGTTCGATGTCGAGATCAATCCAAAAGCCATTGGGGCTAACTTCGAATTCGAAGTAGTGGCCGGGATAAGTGGGATCCGGCTGAAGAAAGACTTCGACGACGTCGCGATCCCATAAATGATCGCGGCGGCCAGAAGGAACCGCGTCCGGAAAAAATGTGAGCGTGCGGTAACGCGAACGGAAATGCAGGTAAAGAGTTTCCGGAGTCCATAGAAGCCGGACCTGAGTTTCGAGCTCAGGGTCGGCGTTATTGCCCTGCCAGTCGGCGTTGAAGACGGTCGGTTCGGCTGAGTCCCACGCAGCGGAAGGTGGATAACCATCGGGCGCAAGCGCTTGCGAGAGAGGGGAGACGTTGGCGGTGTCGGAAAAAGCCCAGGGGCCAAGGACAGAAAATAAAAATAGCGGGACGGCGGCAAGCGAGAGTTGGTGAGATTCGTGAAAAAGCAAATGAATTATGGCGAGTCCTCCCAATAGCACAACCGCAAATACGACAGGGATTTTTTCGACAAACATTTCGACTCTCCGGCGCCACCAGCTACGACGCCAGCATAACTGGAAACGAAGCCGGAAATCGAAAGAAAACAAGTTCCCGGTGCATAAGGCCAGATGGACGAAAACTCATTGCGCACCGGGCTTCGAGCGAAAACCTGGAGCCGGTGCGGCGCGTGATAGCATCGAAATCATGCCGTAAGCCGGTTTTCGCACTGCGAGGAGACCTTTTCATGGTGGAAACAGCAAATCCCGAAGAGTTTTCGACACGGCAGAAAAAGAAACGGCCGGAAGACTTCGAATTCCTGAAGCTGAAACTGGACGGCAGCGTGGCGCGCGTGACGTTGAACCGGCCGGAGCACAATTTATTGCATGAGCCAATGCTGCGGGAGTTGGCAGACAGCATTGACCTGATTGGACAGAAAGAAGAAATCAAACTGGTTGTACTGGATTCAGCGTGCAAAGTATTTTGCGGTGGAATTGAAGTGGGCGAATATACTTCGCAGCGCGTGTTCCAAATGCTAGACGCGTTTCATTCTGCATTCACAGGCATTCTCGAGACGGCAAAGCCGGTCATTTGCGTGGTGAACGGGCCGGCGATCGGTGGCGGCGCGGAACTGGCGGCGTTTGGCGACATGGTGATCGCGACGCCGAAAGCGCGATTCGCGCAGCCGGAGATTTCAATCGGAGTTTTTCCGCCGCTCGCGTCGACGATTTTGCCGTATCTTGTCGGGCCGAAGAAGGCTCTGGAGCTGGTGCTGACGGGAGAACCGGTGACAGCAGAGCAAGCGCTCGAAATGGGATTGATTAACAGGCTTGTACCGGAGGCGGACCTGGAAAAATCCGTCAACGATTTGGTCAACCGGATCGCGGGACATTCCGCTCCGGTCTTGACGATGGCGAAAAAAGCGATCCTGGGCGGTATGGGGCTTTCGTTGAGAGATGGAATGAAGCAGTCGATGAGTATTTTCCTAAACGAATTGTACAAGCTGGAAGACTCGCAAGAAGGTTTGCACGCGCTGGTAGAAAAACGGAAGCCGAATTGGAAGAACCGGTAAAGGCGGGTTCGCTTTGCGGATTGACGCGAGCGGCGGCCCGGCTTAGACTCAAACTTCACATTGCAAGCATGGGAAGCGGGGAAGGCCGTGAGATTCGGCCGCGGTCCCGCCACTGTAATCGGCTGAAAAGCCGTAAGCCAGGCTACCCTCCCCCTGCTGCGGAAGCGAAGCTCTTCGCGAGAAAGAGAGTCGCGCAAGCCCTACGGGATCTCGTGGGGCTTTTTTGTTTTTGGATAGTGATCGCGGATAGGACAGAAAGAATTGAAACGAGCAGTCAGAAGATTTGGCGTGAGTGTAGGAATGTCGGCAACGGCTTTCTTGCTTTTGTTACTAACGACGGCCTCGCCGGTTCAGACGCGAAACCAGACGAGTTCCGCGCCGCCGCTGCGGGAAGTTACGGATGAGACGGGGCGCGCCGTAAGACTTCCCGCACAGATTGGGCGAATCGTCTCGCTTGCGCCGAGTCTGACGGAAACCGTTTACGCGCTGGGATTGCAGGACAAGCTTGTTGGTGATACCGAATACTGCGACTATCCTGCGGATGCGGCGAAGAAACATAAAGTGGGCGGCGCGATTAATCCAAACATGGAAGAAATTGCAGCGCTGAAGCCGGATGTGGTGCTGGTGGTAAAGAGCTTGAACCGCCTAGAGACAGTGCGGGCGTTGGAACAGCTTGGAATTCCGGTGTACTCGACCGATCCGCACAGCGTGATCGGTGTCATTGAGTCAATGAAGAGACTATCCGATGTATTGGGCGCAGGAAACGCCGGCGCGAAGTTGGAAAGAACGCTACGAGAACGGCTTGCCGAAATTCAGACAAAGCTAAAAGATAGCCCGCCGAAACGCGTATTTTTTGTCGTGTGGACGGAGCCGTTGCAATCGATCGGGAAGAGAACTTTTATCGCCGACTTGCTGACATACTGCGGCGCAACTTCAGTCGTGGAGTCTCAGCAGGATTGGCCGAAGTTTAGCTTGGAAGAAACAGTGCGGCTGGAACCGGAGTATTTGGTCTTTGCGACGAACCATTCAGACAATGTTAAAAATGAGGTAGAGGCGCTGGCGGTCAAGCCCGGATGGTCGGCCATGAAAGCGATTAAGTACCGGAAAATCGCGGTCGTCAGCGATGCGATCAACCGACCCGGGCCTAGAATTGTGGATGCGGTGGAAGAGTTGGCGCGGCAAATTCACCCGGAAGTTTTTGCGGAGAAGAATTAATGCAGCCTCTGACGTTGAGCAAGGTTGCCGTACGCTGCGGAATCCTGGCGCTGGTTTTGTTCGTGGTGGTGGTGATTGCGCTGAAATTTGGCGCGGTTCCGGTTTCGTTGTATGGGCTTACGAAAGACTTAGTCGGCGTACTGATCGGGCGGAGCAGTAACATTTCCAGCGAATACGGCATGATTATCCGCGAAATTCGTTTGCCCCGGATTGCGCTCGGAATTTTTGTGGGTGCGTCGCTTTCGGTGGCAGGGACAAGTTTTCAGGCGTTGCTGCGCAATCCGCTGGCCGATCCTTACGTGCTTGGGGTGTCGTATGGCGCGGCGGTGGGCTCGGTACTGGCTTTGATTGTCGAGCCGCATCTGGCGCTGCGGCCCGAGATTGCGGCGGTGTTTACACCGCTGGGCGGATTTTTCGGCGCGACTCTGACGATTGCGGCGGTATATCTGCTTGGGAGATATCACGGTGACATTGATAGCAAGACGCTGTTGCTGAGCGGCGTCATTGTTGGATCTTTTTTTTCGGCGATGATTCTCCTGCTGATCACGATGTTGCCGAGTTCGAGCACACGGGGAGTGGTGTACTGGTTGATGGGAGATCTTTCGACGCCGATGCCGCCGATACTCGGGTGGGTGTTGCGGACGGGATTTTTCGCCGGATTTGCGCTCATCTATTTGACGGCTTCCGATTTGAATTTATTGCTCGCCGGTGAGAAGGAGGCGATGCACTTGGGCGTAGATGTGAAGAAAGTGCAGCTTGTCGTGTACCTGGCAGCGTCGGCTTTGACTGGGCTAGCGGTTTCGGTGAGCGGATCGATTGGATACGTGGGCCTGATCGTACCTCATGTGATGAGGATGATTTTTGGCACAGACTATCGGATGTTATTGCCGGCTTCTGCGTTCGGCGGCGCGATCGCTGTAGTCATAGCGGACACGATGGCCCGAACAGTCGCGGCGCCGAGTGAATTGGGAGTGGGAGCAGTGACCGCCATCGTGGGTGCGCCGCTGTTTATCTATCTACTGCGGCGGAGGCTGGCGTGAGCGCGTCGCGAGGTTCTGTGATGGAGCGAGGAGCGCGGGATGGATCGCGAATGAACGCGGACGTGCGATTGAGCGTGGAGCAGGTGAGCTATGCATACTCACCGAATCCGTCGCAAGCGCCGATTTTTACCCTGGAAGCGACGAGCTTTCAGGTAAAGCCGGGCGAGATTGTCGCGGTGCTGGGGCCAAACGCGAGCGGGAAATCGACGGTTTTGAGATTGGTTGCCGGAGCGCTCGAGCCTCTATCGGGGAGAATTTTATTGAACGGTGCGGAGACGCACTTGATGGAACCGCGGGCTCGGGCGCAGAAAATCGCGATGGTGCAGCAGGAGAGCCAATTATTGTTCCCGGCGAAGGTGTGGGAGTTTGTGCTGCAGGGACGGCACCCGCACGGCAAATCGCTGCGGTTCGAAAACAGCGATGACGTGACGATTGCGACGAACGCCCTACGACAGGTGGGAGCAGACCACTTGGCGGATCGATGGATGGACGAAATTTCGGGCGGCGAAAAACAGCGTGTGATTCTGGCGCGCGCGCTGGCGCAGCAGCCGGTGTTGTTGCTGCTCGATGAGCCGACGCTGCACCTGGATATTGGCGCGCAGGTGGATTTTCTGCACACTTTGAAGAAACTGACCAGCGTGAATCGATACGCGGTCGTCATTGTCACACACGAATTGAACCTCGCGGGCGAGTACGCGGATCAAGTGGTCTTGATGCAAAAAGGAAAATGCCTGCGCGTGGGCACGCCGGCGAGCGTTTACCAACGCGATTTGCTGGAACAAGTTTTTCAGACGCGACTTACGGTCGAACAGCGAGTGAATGGGCGGCCGAAAGTGAGCGTTCTGGAAAGTAGTGAATAAGGAAGTGCAGGCAAACTCGCGCGAAATTTTCGAGCGAGTTCCGCGCCGCGGCTCCAATGCGCGGCTTCTTGTAACGCACAGTGGGCGACAACGCCCCCGACAATACCCGCAGGCTTCGTGCACGGGAAGACGGTGGGCCGCCGAAATTGCAGGCGGCCGCAAAGCAAGCCGTCGCCGCCGCGCGACTGTAAGGCGGAAGCAGCACAGCGCAGGACACTGCAGCGAAACGTTCGCAAGACGACGCTGCGGGAAGGACGCGCTGGCAAAACCGCCAAGCCAGGAGACCGGCGAAGCCCGCAAGCCACATCCATGAATTACCGGGATGAGGCCAACCTTCAGAGCTCCCGCGCGAGAGGGAGCGGAGGACAACATGAAGCGCTTCGCGCCCGAAGCAGTATTTTTTCTTCTGATTTCTACATTCTTTCCCGGTTTCATTTCCGCACAAAATAACCTTCCTGATGCGCAGTTGAAGGGAACAATTACCGATCGCAGCGGAGGCGGTGTCGGAGGTGTGCACGTCACTGCACGTTCAAACGATTCGCAGGGAAATCTCTGGAAGGCGACATCAACGACTGACGGGGAATTTACCTTGACGCTGCCTCCCGGGAAATACCACATCGTTTTGCAGAGGGCCCCGTTCACACAGCGGGAGTTTGATTTCGAGCTGGCGGCTGGTGAAGCGAAGACTCTGGCTGCCCGATTGGAACTCGAACAACTTTCAGCAAGTGTGGTGGTCACGGCCCAGGCCCAGCCGCTGCCTGTGCAACAGACGACAGCTCTGGTCGACGTGATCACGAAGGACGACATCGATCAACGCCAACTGAAGACCCTGCCGGATGCTTTGCTGACTTCCCCTGGAGTTTCCGTCGGACGGACCGGCCCGGAAGGGGGAACGGCGTCAATTTTTCTTGGCGGGGGAAATTCCAGCTATACGAAAGTGCTGGTGGATGGCACGCCGGTGAATGAGCCTGGCAATGCGGTGGATTTTTCGAACTTCACTCTGGACAACGTGGACAAGGTGGAAGTCGTCCGCGGCGCGGAGAGCGCGATTTATGGGACGGACGCCGTTTCGGGCGTGGTGCAAGTGTTCAGTCATCACGGGTCGACGCGGCAGCCCGAAGTGAGCCTCTTTGGAGAAGGCGGAACGTTTGCTACCGGACGCGGTGGCGCACAGATCAGCGGCTTGCTGGGGCGCTTCAACTATTCGGGGGCGGGTTCGTATTTTGGAACGGATGGACCGGACAAGGAAAACTACTTCATCAATCGGACGCTGTCTGGGAATTTTGGCTATCGCATCGGCGAAGACAATCAGATTCGTCTGACCTTGCGCAACAACACGAGCAACGCACAAACGCCCGGGCAGACACTGCTGCTGCCGCCCAATCTGGACGAACACACCGACTACGGCTTCCTTAGCTCGAGTCTTCGGTGGGATTTTGCAACTGGCAGGCACTGGCACCATCAGCTTAGTGGCGCCGAGTCGTACAACCGCGAACTTATCGCTAATCCCGTGCAAAGCTTCTTCGCAACCGATCCCTTTGTTGGCTGCCCGCAAGATCCAAACGCGCCGAATTCGGTTTCAACTGCAGAATTCTGCGATTTTCCGTTCGGTTTGAAGAATCGCTACAACCGGGCGAGCGTTAACGCGCAGTCTAGCTTCCTGCTGCCGAATTTTGCGGCGACGGGCGGCTATCAATATGAAGTTGAGAACGCGACGTTGCAGTCGCTCGACATGGCGAGCAATTTGTTTCTCGGGCCGCATCTCCGGCGGAACAATCAGGGCGGCTTTTTGGACTTTCGCTATTCGCCGCATCCCCGGGCCACCATCAGTTTCGGTGGTCGCGCCGAAGCGAACGCCGTATTTGGCACTCGCGTCGTGCCGCGCGTCGGCGCGTCGGTGGCACTTCTGCCGGGCCGCGATTTCTGGGGTGAGACGCGGCTCCGTGTGTTTTACGGCGAAGGAATCAAAGAGGCCCGCTTCGACCAGACAAACAGTACCTTCGACTGCTTTCCAGGGAATCCATCTTTGAAGCCAGAGTCGAGCAAAACCTGGAGCGTCGGAATTGACCAGAAGCTTTGGGGTAATCGCGCAAAATTCGGCGTGGATTTTTTCGCGAATCGATACTTCGACATCGTCAGCTTCGAATTTCTGCCTGCGACGCTGGGGTGTCCGTTCGGGGTTGGAACCTATTTCAATACGGACCTGGCGCGAGCGCGCGGCGCGAATCTTACCGGCGAAATCACGCCGGCGCGATGGATGCGCATTCTCGGAAATTACACACACGACGACAGCCGCGTCGTGACTTCACCGAATGCATCGGATCCGGCGCTGCTTCCCGGCAATCATCTATTGCGTCGACCGGTCAATTCGGGTTCGGTATCGCTGCTGGCCGTCTGGAAGAACCTAACGGGAAGTTTTTCGGGCTACTTCAGCGGACAACGGACCGACAGTGATTTTCTGTTTCTGGGGCTGTTGCCGCGAACGCCCGGATATGCGCGGTTCGATGTCAGCACGACGTACGTTTTGGGCCGGGGAGTCAGCGGGTATTTGCGCGTGCAAAACCTGTTTGACAAGCAATATCAGGATGCCCTTGGCTACCCGGCGATAGGACGCGAAGTTCGCGTAGGAATGAACTATCGCTTTGGCGGAAAGCGTTGAGAAGCGAGCCCGAACCGGTCCTGTTTTGCTGGAGCGGCGGCAAGGACAGCGCGATGGCGCTGCACTCGTTGTTCCAGCAAAACGACGTGCGCGTCGTGGGGTTACTCACGACCGTTACCGAGGGCTTCGAGCGCATAAGCATGCACGGTGTGAGGCGCGAACTTCTGCGACGACAAGCGGAGAACATCGGCTTGCCATTGCAAGAAGTTCGAATACCGCCGCAATGCGTGAACCCAATTTATGAGGCGCGAATGGAAGCGGCCATGAGGACGGCTTGCGAGCATGGAATTCGTCGCGTAGCATTCGGCGATATTTTTCTGGAGGACCTTCGCGTTTATCGCGAGAAGAATTTAGCAAAAATTGGCATGGAAGCGATTTTCCCTATTTGGAAGCGAAATACGCGGGAGTTGGCACGCGCCTTCGTTCAATTGGGGTTTCGAGCCCACGCTGTGTGTGTCGATCCCCGAGTTCTGGATCGCAGCTTTGCAGGGCGTGTTCTCGATGAAAAGTTTTTCAACGACTTACCCCCACACGCCGATCCGTGCGGGGAAAATGGCGAATTCCATTCGTTCGTCTACGACGGGCCGATTTTTCGAAAGCCGGTGAAGTGCAAAACAGGCGAGGTTGTGGAACGAGATTCGTTCGTATTTTGCGATTTGGTTGCCAAGGAGGAGGAGGTTCCAACATGAACAACGAGGTGAACGAGAAGCAGGTTCTGTGGATGAAGACGGCAATCGCGGCAGCGCTGGTGCTTCTTGCTGCGGCGCTCCGAATTTTGCCGCATCCGTGGAACTTTACGCCGATTGGCGCGATGGCTTTGTTTTCCGGGTCGGTGTTCAGGGAGCGGTGGCTGCGCTTCCTGTTTCCTTTGCTGGCGTTGTTTGCCGGTGATGCCATCGTCGGATTTCACAAGCTGATGCTGTTCGTCTATTTGAGCTTCTTGGTGAACGTGGCCATCGGTATGTGGATTGGTGAGGACCGCAAATTGGCTCGCATCGCCGGCGGAACCCTGCTGGGCGCGACGCAATTCTTCCTGGTGACGAATTTCGCTGTGTGGGCGGCCTTCACGACTTACCCGAAGACCGCCGCTGGTCTGACTGCGTGTTACGCAGCGGGCGTTCCGCTCTACTGGAATTCGCTGGCGGGTGACACGCTGTACGCGGCGCTTCTGTTTGGCGGCTACGCGCTGGCGGAGCGGTTCGTTGCACACGACCGCCGAGCGGCCACCATCCAGAGCTAAACACGACACGGTGGGCCTGATGCTATAATTGCTGGCTCATCATGGCGAAGAACGCGATAGAGATGAACATTGCGCCGGAAATACTGGCGAAATACGAAGCCGTGATCGGCCTCGAAGTCCACGTTCAGCTTTTAACCAAGACGAAAATATTCTGCAGTTGCTCGACGCAATTTGGCGACCCGCCTAATACCAATACGTGCCCGGTCTGCCTGGGATTACCGGGAACGCTGCCGGTGCTAAACAAGCGGGCGGTGGAAATGGGAATTCGGGCGGCGCTGGCGCTGAATTGCACGGTGAATGAACACTCGCGTTTCGCGCGCAAGAATTATTTCTACCCAGACCTCCCGAAGGGCTACCAGATTTCGCAGTACGACTTGCCGCTCGCCGAACATGGTTGGCTCGACATTGAAGTCTCGGGTGAGCAGAAGCGCATCGGCATTACCAGGTTGCACCTGGAAGACGACGCGGCCAAGAATCTGCACGAGGGGTTCACGCAATCGGCGGCAAAGGGCTATATCGATTACAACCGAGGCGGAACACCGCTCGCGGAAATCGTCAGCGAGCCGGACATGCGGTCTTCGGATGAAGCGTACGCTTATCTGACGACGCTGCGGCAAATCCTGCTTTATACCGGCGTTAGTGATTGCAACATGGAAGAAGGATCGCTCCGTTGCGATGCAAACGTCAGCGTGCGTCTGCGTGGTGCCAATGAATTCGGCACGAAAGTGGAAGTGAAAAACCTGAATTCGTTCCGTTTTCTGCAAAAAGCCCTCGAATACGAGATCGAGCGGCACATCGGCGTGATCGAAAGCGGTGGAGGAATTTCGCAAGAGACGCGGCTCTGGAACCAGAACGAAAACTACACGGTTTCGATGCGGTCAAAGGAAAAGGCGCATGACTACCGGTATTTTCCGGAGCCGGATTTGTTACCGATTCATGTCAGCGCCGGGTGGCGCGAAGAAGTCAGGAAGTCGTTGCCGGAGTTGCCCACGGCAAAGCGCGAACGTTTCGTTAACAAATTTGGCGTTACGCCGTACGATGCGGGCGTGCTCACCGGCACGCAAGAGCTCGCGAGTTATTTTGAAGCTGCGGTGAAAGCCGGGGCGGCAGGGAAATCCACGGCGAACTGGATACAAACGGAGCTGCTGAGGCGGTTGAACGACAGCGGCAAAGAGATTGCTGCGAGTCCCGTTTCGCCAACGGGCCTTGCGGAGCTGATTAACCTCGTGGATGGCGGCAAAATTACGGCCGCAATTGCGAAGAAAGTTTTTGCAAAAATGTTCGACAGCGGCCAATTTGCGGCCGCGATCGTCAGAGCAGAAGGATTGGGCGCTCAGGTCGGCGATGATGCAATCGAGCAGGCGGCGCGCGAAGTGATCGAAAAGAATCCTGACAACGTAGCAAGGTTCAAGGCCGGCAATGAAGGCGTATTCAAGTTTTTTGTGGGCCAAGTGATGCGGGCCACCAAGGGCCAAGCGAACCCGCAGGCAATCAATGATATTTTGCGACGGTTGCTTGCGTAGAAGTTGTGAGGACCACTTCCGTTCATCGGTCGTGTTTCTGCGACACAGAAAGTGGCCCTGCGGCGGCGAATGGAGGCGACCATGCTGAAAACTGGAGAAAAGGCCCCGGAGTTCCGCTTGCCGACCGACACCGGCGGAGAAGTGTCCTTCGCGGATTTGACGGGCAAGCGCGCCTTGTTCTTTTTCTATCCCAAGGCCGACACACCGGGTTGAACGGTGGAAGCGTCCGAGTTTCGTGACGCAAAGAAGCACTTCGACAAGCTGAAAGTGGAGATTTTTGGCGTGAGCGCCGATTCCGTGAAAGCGCTCGCACGCTTCAAGGAAAAATACAAATTTAACTTCACGCTCTTGAGCGATCCGGACCACAAAATGATCGAGGCGTACGGCTTTTGGCGGGGGAAGAAATTTATGGGCCGCTCCTTTAAGGGAATCGTACGAAGCAGCGCGCTGATCGGTAGCGATGGAAAAGTGGAAAAGGTCTGGGACGCGGTCAAGGCAAAGGGCCATGCGGCCGAAGTGCTGGCGCACTTGGAATCACTGAAGTAAGAACCTGGAAAGGAATCTAGCAAAAGCGCGCGGTGGGAAGCTTAGATGTGACACACGACTTCCGCGGGATTTGTTCCAGGAATTTCGACCAGCATATTGTCAAGTAAACGGGTCTTGCCGAGAAGCGCGGCGACAAGCACACAGCTTGTGCGGGAGACGCGCACCACCGGTTCAAAGTCATCGGCGGCGACGACCTCGGCGTAATCGAGTCGCGCGAGTGGCTCGGAAGTGAATACGGTTCGCATACGATTTTGAATTTCCAATGCATCACGCGTGCCGGCAACGAGTTCTGCCCGAGCGGCCTGAAGGGCCCGATTGAGAACCGTTGCGGCGCGGCGCTCCTCCCGGTTCAAGTAAGCGTTTCGCGACGAGAGTGCAAGGCCATCCGCTTCGCGAACGATCGGGCAAACAACAATTTGCACGTTCAGATTCAGGTCGCGCACCATCCGCTGAATTACGGCGATTTGTTGAGCGTCCTTGCGGCCGAAGTAGGCAAAGTCCGGCTGCGTGATTTCAAAAAGCTTCAGGACGACCGTCGCAACTCCGCGAAAATGGCCGGGCCGCGAGCGTCCTTCGAGCCGGTCGCTGATACCATCCACGTTCACGTAACTCGAGAAGCCGGCCGGATAAATATCGTCAGCAGAGGGCGCGAAAAGGGCGTCGACACCGAGCTCTGCGAACTGTGCCGCATCGAATTCAAATGCGCGCGGATACTTTGTGAAGTCTTCGTTTGGACCAAACTGTTTCGGATTCACAAAAAGCGAAGCGTACACGCGAGAGCACTCCTGTTTCGCGCGTCGGACAAGTGAAAGATGCCCCTCATGTAGGGCACCCATCGTCGGTACAAGCCCGACAACATGATTTTCCGCGCGGGCCTGGCGCGCGGCCTCTTTCATCCAGGAGATAGTGCGAATGGTTTCCACGAGGGAAAGAGTCTACCAGTTCACGCTTTCGCGGCCGTGGCACGTTCGCGGTAGAAGTGCATTAGGTCGGTCGCAATTGGCTTTGCGCCGTGCTGGCGAATCATCGTCGCAACCTGGCCGCGGTGGTATGTCCCGTGGTTTGCAAGATGCTGCAGCGACTGCCAGAGCGGATTCGTGTAGATTCCAAAGTTGAGCGTCTTGTATTCAAAGACGCGATCGAGTTCTGCTTGCGACAGGCCATGAACAAAGTCGAGCAGGGCTTTTGCCTGCGGTGCCCAATGCTCGCGAAGCGCGGCAATGGTTTGTATATTCGAGAAATCAGGAATCCCAGAATGCGAGCGGCCGTGGAACCGTTCGAACCAGATCCACTCGCCGCCGCAAATGTGCATCAATGTGTCGCGCACCGAGGAAAAACTGGAGCCCAGCGGCTTCACGAATTGTTCGTCGGAGAGCTGAGCCACTGCCTCGAGCGAACGCTGGTTTGCCCATTCGTTGTATTGAAATAATGCGCGAGCTTCCTCGGGGGTCATGGCGGCATCCTCTTTGAAAATTGCACGACGCTGTCTAATCGGAGAGTTCTACGTCAAAATTGACCGTCTTTTGTGCGCCGCCGGTCTGCGGTATGTGATAGGACTCGTTCTCGGAAGGGAACGAGCCGCGCCGGACGTCGGAACAATATTCCCGCACAGCGCTGGAAATCAATTCGCCCAGGTTCGCGTATTCCCGTGCGAACTTCGGAACTGGATGAAACGTAAGGCCCAGAAGGTCGTTCAGCACGAGAATCTGCCCGTCGCATTCGGCGCCCGCGCCGATTCCGATGGTGGGAATGCGCGAATCCCGCGTGATCTGTCCAGCCAGCTCCCGCGGAATTCCTTCCAGCACGATTGCAAACGCTCCCGCAGCTTCCACCGCCCGCGCGTCACGAATCAATTGTTCGGCGGCGGCCGGCGTCTTGCCTTGTACCTTGAAGCCGCCCAGCGCATTCACGGATTGTGGCGTCAATCCAATGTGTCCCATCACTGGGATTTCGGCCTCGGTCAGCCGTGAGATTAATTCCAGCCGCCGTTCGCCGCCTTCAATTTTCACAGCTTCCGCGCCGGCTTCCTTCACCAGGCGCACGGCGTTGCGCACAGACTCCGAGATGTCCGCGTGATATGTGCCGTACGGCATATCTGTAACCACCAGGGCATTGCGGGTTCCGCGGCGCACGGCGCGGGTGTGGTGCAGCATCTCGTCGAGCGTTACGGGAATTGTGCTGTCGTACCCCAGCACGACCATGCCGAGCGAATCGCCGACCAGCAGCACATCCACGCCCGCTTCGTCCAGCAAACGCGCTGTCGGATAATCATAGGCCGTTAAGCAGGTAATCTTTTGTGTGGATAAATTCGGGTCGGTTTTGCGCTGAAGCAGCGCGGGGACGGTCACTTTTCCGTTGCCCTGTTCGCGGGAAACGCTCATTGCGGCCTCCGGTGCCGTTCCCTCACCATGGGATACAGCCCTGTACCTTTTCGCAGAATAGCAGATTTTGTGGTGAACTGTCATTTGCCAGCCTTTGCCCTGTCCGATAGATTCCCATCGGCTGATTCTGAGGCGCGAACTCGGGTGTTCACTCTCTATTTAGGTTTCCGCGATTACCTTTGACCGACCTGTTTCCCTTGCGCGGCTAAGGCGGTCTCGTTGCTTCGAAGGTACATTTCAATTCGTAGGCCGTTGCCCGCAATTTGGCTTAGTCTCTTGCTGCTTGGTCCTGCTGCAACAAGTCAGACCACCGCGCCGAACACAGTTTCCGGCTACGTTCTGGACCCCGCGCTTGGCTCGATTAGGGGAGCACAGGTGGCCCTGGTCCGCGCAGACGGCTCGCCGGTCGCTGCTACCGCGACGGACGAAACGGGTGCCTTCAGTTTCGAAAAACTGGCCCCGGGGAAATACAAACTCTCCGTTACCACAGCGGGCTTTAAACGATTCAACCGCGATATCAGCGTAGGCAGTAAGAACTTGCCGGCTGTCCGAATCGTTCTCGAAATTGAGACACAGAGCGAAAGCGTGAACGTCTCCACTGGAGATGCAACGCCGCAACTGAGCACAGACGTCTCCGAGAATCAGAACGCCAACACGTTCGAGCGGGATGCGTTGGACCGCGTCCCCGTTTTCGATCAAGACTACATCACCACCATTTCGCGATTTCTGGATGACAATGCTTCCGGCACGAATGGTGTCTCTTTGGTCGTTGATGGAGTGGAGGCCAATGGGCCGGGAGTTTCCCCTTCGGGCGTGCAAGAAGTGAAGGTGAACCAGAACCCCTACTCCGCGCGATTCGCGCGGCCGGGACGCGCGCGCCTGGAGATCACCACAAAGGGCGGCACACCACAGTTCCACGGAACAGCTAATTTTCTTTTTCGCGATTCCGTTTTCGACGCACAAAATGCATTTGCCGAAGCCAAGCCCGCCGAGCGGCGGCAATTTTACGAGGGATCCCTCACCGGCCCTCTTGGCCATAACCCAAAAAATACCTTTCTTCTTACAATGGACCGGGATCAAAATGACGTGCAGGCCATCGTATCCGCAACTGGGGCCGACCTTCTCCCCATTCATGACAATGTGCCCGCGCCGGAACGCCATGCGTTCGCTTCATTTCGCGCGTTTCACGACTTCGCGAACGGTGACCAGGTTTGGATCGGCTACTTCTTCGAGAGCGAAACGCGCGAAAACCAGGGTGTAGGCGGCACTGTCCTTCGCGAAGCGGGCTATACGCAAATCGGCCGCGAACACGAAGTCAACATCAGCTATCGGCGTATTTTCTCCCCCAAGTGGGTGAATCAACTGCGATTTCTCATCGGCCATAACGACAACCCCATTGGCAGCGCAAATGCCTTGCCGCAACTTATCGTGGAAGGTTTTTTCACCGGCGGAGGAGCCCAGGCGGACTTCAACCGAACAGAATCTCACTTCGACGGAACAGATTTTTTGACCTACACAAACGGCAAGCACATGTTGAACCTGGGAGTCGACATCCCCGACCTCAGCCGTCGTGGCTTCGATAACCACACGAACAGCCTCGGCACTTATACATTCGGCGACATCGCGGACTTCAACGCCAACAAACCCGCGACATTTCTCCAGCAACAAGGCCCCGGACACGTCGTCTTCTGGGAACGCACGGTCGCCGGTTTCTTCGAAGACAACATTCGCCTCAAGCCGAATATTTCGGTGTCACTCGGCGTTCGCTATTACTTTCAAAATTATTTCCACGACGATCCGAACAATTTCGCTCCCCGTTTTTCTCTTGCCTACGCACCGTCCAAGAAGAGCAAGACCGTCTTCCGCACAGGCGGCGGACTCTTTTTTGACCGAACCGGGCCGCGCCCGATCGCCGATCTTTTGCTGTTCAACCGGTTGACGCTGCAGCGCTTCCTCCTGTCCAGTACGCCAACCAATCCCTTGCCGTTTCCGGTTGCAGCGGCCGATCTCGCAAATGTTCCCTCAAGTTCCGTAACGCTGGATCCAAATGCCCGCGTTCCTTACACATTTCAGTACAGCGCTGGTGTCGAGCGCCAGGTAACCGCAAAGAGCACCGCCAGCATTACTTACATAGGATCGCGGGGTATCGATCTGTTCCGCTCACGTGATGTTAATGCACCGCTCCCGGACTACCTCGCACGTCCGGACGCGACCAAGGGCCAGGTCAGGCAGATCGAATCGCAGGGCTACCAGAAAAGCAATTCCGTGGAATTCAGCCTGCGCGGCAAGCCGGCAAAATTCTTTTCCGGCCAGGTGCAGTACACGCTTTCCAAAACGTACAACAACACCAGCGGCATCAACTACCTGCCCGGCAACAGCAATTTCCCCGCTCTCGATTGGGCGCGCTCCGACAACGACCGCCGCCACAAATGCGATTTCCTCGGCGCGTTCGAAGTGCGTGAAAATCTTTCGATCGGCGCGGCGCTACAGGCGTACTCGGGAAAGCCCGTAAATGTGATTACTGGCTTCGACAGCAACCGCGACGGCGTGACAAATGACCGATTGAATAGTGGCTTTGCGCCACGTAATTCTCTGCACGGCCCCGGTTTCCTGGGGCTCGATTTGAACGCCGAGCGCGTTTTCAGTTTTTCCAAGGACAAGAAAAGCGGGCCATCGGTCACCGTAGCCCTCAACGCGTTCAACGTCTTGAATCACGTCAACTACACCAATGTTATCAACGTGACCGGTTCGACCCTTGGCGTCGCTAACCCACAATTTGATCAACCCAACTCCGCGAATCCGGGCCGCCGTTTGCAATTGAATCTGACTTACAAATTCTAGTGGCGGGCAGTGCGGCTATGTTTTCTGTGCTTGCGCGCGGCCTTTCCATTGGCCACCGTGGCCGAACCAGTACCGCACAGCCGACACGAGTGTCGCGTAGGAATAAAAACTGGCCGCAATGGGCAAAAATGGCGACCAAATCGGTGAGAGCCGGTAAAAAACGATTGTCGGCAAAAAAGAGGCCGACATCAGGCACCACGCGAGCAATGCAGGAAGCCAAACTTTTGGGTTTGCGGAAAGCGCGAGCACAACGGGCGCAACGAACGCGAGCAAGATTCCGAGGATCGTACCCAGGAGCCGTAGAGTCGAGTAGTTGAGTTGCGTAAACGCCGTCCTCGCTATCATGTGCAACAACTCACCGAAACTGACGTAGCGGCGAAGGCTCATGCTTTTCCGCGTAAGGCCCATCCAGATTCTCGCACCGCCTCTTTTCACTTCCCGCGCCAGCGAGCAATCGTCAATCACTTCGCTCCGGATTGTGGCAAGCCCACCGATGCGTGCGAGAGCCGAGCTCCGCAGCAACATGCAGCCCCCTGCCGCGCCCGCAGTCCGTCCTTCCGGGTTGGCGATCCGGCGGGGCGGATAGAGCAGCAGGAAAAAATAGAGAAATGGCGGGATAACAAGTTTTTCGGCGAACGTTTCCACTTGCAATAAAACCATCAAGGAAGTCAGGTCGTACGCTTCGTGCTCCGCGCGAGAAACCAACTGCGCCAGCGTTTCCGGCCCGTGGACCACGTCCGCATCGGTAAACCAGAAAAACTCCGGCGGATTCACCGTCGCCGCGTCCACTCCCGCTTTTAGCGCCCACAGTTTGCCGGTCCATCCTGCAAGGAGTTGCGGAGCCCCCAGCACCTCGACCTGAGCGCGCGCGTCCAAATCCGCAGCCGCCTTGCGGGCTAAATCGCCCGTCCCATCGTCGCTGTGGTCATCTACCACGATAATGGAGAAATTCCCTGGATAGTCCTGCTGCGTGAGCGACTTCACGGTCTCTTCAATACTCGCAGCCTCGTTGCGGGCCGGCACAATTGCCACCACCCTGGGCCATCGCTCGAGCGGTGGGGCCGAGCGCCCGTCAGCGTCTGCAATCCAAATCTGCCAGAAATGTCCGTTAAAAAAGAAAAGGTAGAGCCAAATCAGAAGTGACAGCGCGGCTATACCGATGGTCGCAAATTGCACACGACATTTTGCAACGGTTCGCGGCGATGATGCTAGGCGAGATCTTCCTTGCGAATCGGCAGGCGGCGAATCCGCTTCTTCGTCAGCGAGTAAATCGCGTTGCACACGGATGCAGTCACCACCGGCAATCCCGGTTCGCCGATTCCCGTCGGCTCCTCTTTGCTCATCACAACGTGCACTTCGGTCTTCGGCGTGTCTGCAATGCGCGGCATCTGGTAGTTATTGAAATTCGACTGCTCCACTCTTCCATCTTTGATGGTAATCGCGTCGTGCAGCGACGCCGAGAGCCCGTAAATTGCCGCGCTCTCCACCTGCGCACGAATACCGTCGGGATTGATCGGCCGTCCGCAGTCCACGGCATAGCAAAGTTTCAGCACCTTGACCGCTCCGTTTTTCACGCTTACTTCTGCAACCGCAGCTGTGTACGATTCAAACGAATAGTACGCGGCTATGCCGCGCCCTACGCCTTTTGGCAGCGGCCGGCCCCAATCGCTTTTTTCCTTGGCAAGTTTCAGGACGCCCTTCAGACGCGCCGTGTCCAGCGGCTTGCCTTCTTTGGGGTTAGAGAAATCGGGGATCTTCCGGTCATCGCCTATCAGCTTCAGCCGGAAGTCGTACGGATCGGCTCCTGCTGCCGCCGCCAATTCATCCACAAAACATTCGACGATAAACCCACTCGTCGAATGTTCCACCGAACGCCACCACGCCCGCGGCACGCCGGACTTGGCCAGCGTATATTCCACGCGATAATTTGGTGTCGCGTACGGAATAAAGAGCGCCGTCGCAAATTCGGAATTCTCCGCGTGCGCTTCGCCGTCCTTGCTCCACATAGCGTCAATCGAAGTCGACGTCTGGAAATGCTTCCACGCCGCGAGATTACCTTGCGCATCCACCGCACCCGCCATTTTGTGATACGAGGACGGCCGGTAAAAATCGTGCTGCATATCGTCTTCTCGGGTCCACAAAACTTGTACCGGTTTGCCCGTCACTTTGGCAATCTGCGCGGCTTCCATCACGAAGTCGCCCATGTACCGGCGGCCGAAGCCGCCGCCCATCAGCGTTGTGTTCACAATGACCTTGTCGCGTGGCAAGCCGGAAATGCCCACGATAATGTCCTGCGCCCATTGTGGAGCTTGCGTCGGCACCCACGCCTCCGCCCCGTCCGGGCGAATGTGCACCGTACAGTTCATCGGTTCCATCGTAGCGTGCGCGGCAAACGGGAATTCGTAGATCGCCTCCACTTTCTTTGCCGCACCGGCCAGCGCTGCGTCCGCGTCGCCGTCATTGCGCACGATTTTGCCCGTCTTCCCCGCATTCTCAACAAACTGGTTGTGCAGCCACTCCGTAGACTCCGCTGCGTGCGGTCCTTCCTCCCAAGTAATTTCCAGAGCTTTGCGCCCCTGCATTGCCGCCCACGAATTGTCCGCCAGCACGGCCACGCCGCCCGCCGTGAACGCGCCCTCGGGGACTGGATCAATCGCGATCACATCCTTCACGCCCGGAACCGCTTTCGCCTTTGCCGCGTCGAACGATTTCACTTTCCCGCCAAAAACCGGACACCGCGCAATCACGGCATATTGCATGCCCGGCATGCGCGCATCAATTCCGAATACCGCTTTCCCGGTCGCCTTCGTTGCCCCCTCATACCGCCGCTTGTCGTGCCCGACGATCGTGAAGTCATCGGAATTCTTCAGCGGCACCGTCTTGAAATCTGGAATCGGCTGCTTCGCCGCATCCTCTGCCAATTCGCCGTAGGTCAGAAAATTCTTCCGGGCGCCATGTAGCACGCCGCCATCCTTGGCCACGCACGTATCGCGATTCACGTTCCATCGCTGTGCCGCCGCGGAAATCAACATCTCCCGCGCTGCCGCGCCTGCCCGTCGTAACGGCAGCCACGAACCGGCAATGCTGCCGCTTCCGCCCGTTCCGTGGTCGTAAATCGCAGGATTCGTCGGCGCCTGCTCAATCTTCACCTTGCTCCAGTCGAGCGAAAGCTCCTCGGCGAGGATCATCGGCAGCGCCGTCATGATGCCTTGACCCATCTCGGACTTGCCGAGAATCAGCGAGACATGATTATCCGGCGTGATGTGCACCCACGCATTCAGTGGATTCGGACTCTTCTTTTCCTGGTCTTCCGCTGACGACGCAAACGCGGGGAGATGGAATCCGACCAGCAAACCGGCTCCGGCAGCGGTTCCGGTCTTCAAAAATGCGCGACGGTCGAGCGACGGGGACGTCGTCATGGGACACCTCGATTGCAATAGGGATTGAACTACGCGGATTTTGCTTTGCCGGTTTGTAGATCGGCGGCGCGGTGAATCGCTTTGCGAATGCGCTGATACGTGCCGCAGCGGCAGATATTGCCGTTCATGAAATCGTCAATGTCTGCATCCGTCGGTTTCGGTTTTTTGCTGAGCAACGCAACTGCGGACATGATTTGTCCGGACTGGCAATAGCCGCATTGCGGAACGTCTTCTTCCATCCACGCCTGCTGCACGGGATGGCTGCCGTCGGCAGACAATCCTTCTATCGTGGTGATCTTTTTTCCCGCTACCGCCGAAATCGGCGTAATGCAGGAGCGAGCCGCCTCGCCATTGATGTGAACCGTGCAAGCGCCGCACAGCGCCATGCCACAGCCGAATTTTGTGCCGGTCAGATTCAGCGTGTCGCGGAGAACCCAGAGCAGCGGCATCTGTGGATCGACTTCAACGGTCTGGGACTTGCCATTGAGCATAAACGTAACGGCCATAACGACCTCCTGCGGAGAAACCGTACCAGCCCCGTTATCCTACCTCAACTCCGGCTCTGGTGTAAAAATCTACGAAAAGCTGCCCACCGCCCACCCCTTTTTGTCACCACGAGTATCTCGCGTCGGCAGTTCGGTGCCTCGGTTGAGAATTTCCAGGTAGCGGTGATATGTGAAGAGCCGATGCCGTTGCTTGCCGGTGGTCTCACGAACCATGCCGAGCTTCACCATGTGCTGTAAAGCCTTCGCCACAGTGGGCGCCGAGAGGGAGAGCTGCTCGGCTGTCGCCGGGATCGTGATGATCGGCTTCCTCTGAAGGTGCTGATGAACGCGCAGAACTGACGCAGCCGGTCGGCCAATCTCCTCGATCTTGTGCCGATCTTGTTCGATGAGGGTGAGTATCTCTTTCGATGTATCGGCTGCCTGCTGGGCGGTTTCTTTGACGCCTGTAAGGAAAAATTCGAGCCAAGTCTCCCAATCTCCGTGGGTGCGGACACGGTCAAGCAGTTCATAGTATTTCTGCCTGTTGGTCTTGAAATAGAGGCTGATATAAAGAATGGGGTCTCGGATCGCACCAGCGACACACAGAAGAAATGTAATCAGCAATCGGCCCAATCGCCCATTTCCGTCTAGAAATGGATGGATGGTTTCGAATTGCACGTGCACGAGAGCCGCCTTCACCAATATGGGCAAGTCTTCCTTGTCGCGATGCAGAAACTTTTCGAGGGCATCCAAGCATTCCGTCATCTTCTCAGGTGGCGGCGGAACAAATGCTGCGTTCCCGGGCCGTGTGCCCCCGATCCAATTTTGGCTTTCACGGAATTCACCCGGACGCTTCTGACTGCCGCGTCCCTTGGACAAGAGAATCTTGTGAATTTCTCGTATCAACCTCAGAGAGAGCGGAAAATCCCCCCGGAGCCGGCGAAGTCCGTGATTCATCGCTGCCACGTAATTTGATACTTCCTGAACGTCTTCCAAGGGCACACTGGGGGCTTCGGCGCTTTCGAATAGCATAAGGTCAGAAAACGAAGACTGCGTTCCCTCGATCTGCGAAGAGAGCACCGCTTCCTTGCGAACATAGAGATAGATGAATAGCGAAGGGTCGGGCAGAATGGAGGCGAGTCCATCCAAGCGCCCAAGGGCCTGGTTCGCTTGGTCAAGCAGAGGCAGGAGCGGTTGGAGAGCCAGCGGCGGGTCTGGCGGCAACGGGCGTGGCACATAGGCCCTGAAGGACTCGTCCTTAAAGGTCTTGACGACATAAGTCCCGAGGCGGCTGTTCGGTTTGGTTGGTGTCGCCATCACAAAACCATCGTTTCGTTAGGAATTCCCTAACGAAACTATATAGCCTTTTCCTTTCGTTATCCAGTCTAAAACAGACCTGCACTAACCGAGATCCGGGCGCAGTTTGACGGGGGAGCGATCACCGGTGATGGCGGTTGGAGCTGTGCGCGACGGTGGTCAGACGCGGGCCGTCTGAATTTGTGAGCACTCCTAGTTGCCTGTCGCCGATGCAGGTTGCGGTGGGGCCTTGGAAGTTTCCGCCCGAGGGGGTTCCGGTTCGACGCCTCGCCAGCCTACAGGACGCCCCCGCACCGCTTCTTTTACCGAGCGGAACAACACAACATACATCAACTGGCGGTAGTAAAACCGCTGCAACAGAACTGGGATGAGCAGCGTCCAGTCCTCTTTCCGCTCCAGCGCAAACGCCACCGCGCACGTCAGTACGTCGATGATGATGAAGCCCAGGAAGAAAAGCACCGAACGCTCGAGGTCTGCCGCTCCCCAATTGATTTGTGGCAGCCATGTCAGGTGCAGTTGCAGCAGGCCCCACGCCACGATTGAACCCAGGAACATCAGGTCAATAATCGGAGAAATAAGCGGCAGCAGGAGCTGAAACACGAATATGTTGGGAAGCGCGATCAGTCCCAGCGTTCCATACTTCGGCCGGAGCAGCGTGTCCCGATGTTTCCAGAATGATTGCAGCGTGCCAAATGTCCAGCGGAACCTCTGGCGAATTAGCGCGCCTGACGTCTCCGGCGCTTCCGTCCACGCAATCGCTTCTTCGTCATAGCCTATGCGCCAGCCTAACCGGCGAATCGCCACGGTCAGATCCGCGTCTTCCGCGACAGTGTCGGCAGTAATTCCGCCCGCCGTCTCGATTGCCGATTTCCGCCATGCGCCCAGTGCGCCGGGCACAACCGTGATGCAATTGAGCAAATCGAACGCACGCTTCTCCATGTTCTGGCTCGTGATGTATTCAAGTGCTTGCCACCGCGTCAGCCAGCGGGAACGGTTACCGACCTTGACGTTGCCCGCAATCGCCGCCAGTTTCGGATCGGAGAAATGCCGCATCAGTTTGCTGATCGCGTCGGGCTCGATTTCCGTATCCGCATCGATGGTGACGACGAAATCCGTTTGCGATTCGGCCAAAGCCCTGTTCAACGCCGCAGCCTTGCCGCGATTCACTTGATGAATGATTTGCACACGCGGATCGTCGCCGAAGTGCGCATCCAGCAGCGCTCCAGTGTCGTCCGCTGACCCGTCATCAACGACGACAACGCGCATTTCCGCATAGTCCGAAGCGAGTACGGACGTAACCGTTTGGAGAATCACGCCTTCTTCGTTATGCGCTGGAATCAGTACCGTAACCGCGGGCGGTGGATTGAGTTCCTTCAATTGTTCGGGGCGAAGTTTCTCGATGATCGCCAGAATTCCGATAATCGCCGCGCGCCCGCTCACCAGAAAAATTCCAAGTATGAAAACCGTCGCAATGCCCAACACGAACCAGCGATACATCCCGAAGATGAATCCGTCCGCCCGTGCTTCAAGCCATTCTTTCGTCGACAACGGGAACATCACGTCGGCTCGCGTCTTGTTCACCAATTCCGGAACCGAAACGAACTGGTAGCCGCGCGCGCGAAGCTGGTCGATGATTTGCGGCAGCGCCGCCACCGTTTGGCTGCGATCCCCGCCGCCGTCATGAAATAAAATGATGTTTCCGCTGTTGGCCTGGCGCAGCACACCGTCGATAATCTCCTGTGCTGGAACCTGCTTGCCGTACGGTTGCCGCCAGTCGTGTGGATCGATCTTCTGTCCGACGATCAGGTAGCCCATGTCCTGGGCAATCGGCAGTTGCGAGACTTCCGACGCATATTCCGGCTGGTGGTCTATCCCGTAGGGCGGCCGGAACAAAATTGACTTCACGCCGACCGTACTGCCGATTAGCCGCTGCGTCAGGTTCAGCTCCCAACGAAGTTGCGTCGCCGAAACGTCTTCAAACGCAGGATGCGTATACGTGTGATTCCCGATCGAGTGCCCTTCCGCGTATTCGCGCTTCAATATCTGTGGCCACTGGCTGGCATCGAGTCCGATGACGAAGAACGTTGCCGGAACGTGTTTTTCTTTCAGGACGTCTAGGATTTTCGGAGTCCATCGCGGATCGGGCCCATCGTCAAACGTAATCGCCAACTTGTTCTTCGCGGCCCCCATCTGTTCAATGTCATACGAAATCGGGTAGCTGTCGTAGCGTTCGCTCGTGAAAAGATCCATCGCCGGCTCATATGTAAAGCTCCGCGATCCTCGCTTGGGCTGTCCGGTAAACCGCCACAAATCGCCATCACCCTCGAGAATCAAGTCCGGGCCGGGAGGCACGTCAGCTAGTTTTTGGCGCGTCGCATCGTCGGGATGCGTGCTGTCAAATATTTTCCACAGTGACGTATCCGTCGAACCGAGTTTCCACATTGCCGTCCCGCGCACGCCGAGTCTCTCGCACGCCCTTAGCTGGTTGTACGCGGTGATCGCATCCAGGAACCACACTTGGTGCGTGTGGTCATGCTCATCCGAATAGGAGTAGTGCGGATTGAGCGAAGCCTGGTCGAACTCCACTTGTGCTTCCGATTCGTATGCGTGCAACAGGGCTTCCTGCACACTGAACTCCGCCGCGGGCTCCTTATGTTGTGTCGGCGCCTCCGACCAGTCATATGCGTAATTCGCCACACCCACAACGATTTTTGATGCTGGCACCACTTCCATCACGCGCCGCAGATTCTCCACGAACCAATCCTGCCCCGAGATTGGACCGGGTTCGGAATTCAGCCAGTGCTGGTCGTAGTTCAGCAACACGATTGCGTCGCACTGCTTCCCGAAAAATTTGTAATCGTACTTATCGTCGCGCGCAGGTAGCGCAATCATGACCTTCAATCCGACCGCATGTAGCGCCGGAGCAAGCTCGCCGATAAATTCCCGGTAGTCCGGCTGATTCCTATCCGGCATCTGCTCGAAATCGACCACGATGCCCGCTTGGTGCGATTCCACCGCGTATTGCACCGTATCGCGGATCAGATTCGCGCGCGCTGACGGATTCGTCAGCATCTCCACCATTTCCTTCATATGCCACGCCGCGCCGTCGTAGTTGTTCAGCATCGCCATCGTCGGAATTTCCACGTTGACGCTGCGCATCCACTGGTGCAGTTTGTCTTCCCGCAGCCGGCCGTACGCTTCCTGCGGTCCTACCTTCACCGTTTCATACCGCACGTAGTCGACAACCGTCAGCGCGCCGTCCGCCGTTACCGCGTGCAGCTCTTCCGGAATCAAGAGGTCGATGTCTTTGTAATGGTTTTTCAACGACGCCAGGCTGTTCGCGTCGTAGCTCACGTAAAACGCCGCCCGCAACGGGTCATAACCGGACGGCACCGTGCCTAGATTCGCCACACGCCGGTGCCTGCCTTCGCGTACCGGCGGCACTTTCCCATTCTTTTTTATCTTCAGCGCGCGATAGGGAGACTTGACGTCGGGAATCAATCCAGCCGGCAAATCAACGCCGACCACGATGGTCACAAAAAAATAGGCAAGTAGCAGCGTGAGCAGCACACCGCTCACTTCGAGCGCCCTCCGCGTAAACCGCCAGCGGACACGCTGCTCGTCGTAAAAAATCGGACGCCGTTCTTTCATCGACCGGTTGAACCTGGGAGCGGCTCAGGATGGCCCGGCCTTCTTCCGCCGGTTGCTGAAATCACTCGTCTCTATTGTAAGATGCGAACACTCCATGAAGCGAGTGCTCTCGCATCCCCTGGTTGCCATAGCGTTCGGCCTCGGCCTGAGGCTGTTTTTTATTCTGAAGTTCCCCGCCACAGCCGGCGACTCTGCGCTCTACGAAGAACTCGCTTCGAACTGGTTCAAGCACGCCGCCTACGCCGTCAACGTCAACGGCACCCCCACCGCTGTTGACGTACGTATGCCGGGCTACTCCGCATTTCTCGCGCTAATTTACGCCATCACCGGCAGGCAAGGGGACGCCGCGCGCCTGCCGGCGATGTTCGTCCAGGCCGCGGCCGACCTTCTATGCTGCGTCGTTATCGCCGCCATTGCTGCCCGCCTGGCCCGCCTAGCCACCGGCCAGGCCAGTACCAGGCGCGCGTTCATCGTCGCGCTCTGGCTTGCAGCCCTCTGCCCCTTCACCGCGGACTACACCGCCGTTCTGCTCACTGAATCGTTCACCACATGCCTGACGGCCATTTCCATCTACCTGTTCGTCTGTCTCGCGGAATCCTCTTCCGAACTCTTTTGGCCCGTCGATCGCCAGAAAGCCAGTTGGGACAAATCGCCCGAATATTGGGCAGCCCTGTTCGGCCTCGCCATCGGTGCAACGACTCTCTTCCGCCCGGAGTCGCCGCTTTTACTCGTCGTCGCGTTCCCCGCCATCGCGTGGAGTTTCGTGTCTCGCGGTTATTTCCTTCGCTGGTTGCAGCTCATCGCCATCAGCGCTCTCCTCTGTGCCGCAACACTCTCTCCATGGATCATTCGAAATGCCGTCACCCTGCACAAATTTCAACCCCTCGCGCCGAAAGACGCCATGCTGCCGAACGAACGTCCGCCGGTCGGCTTCATGGCTTGGGAAAAAACCTGGCTCTACCGACTCAGCGATTGCTACGCCGTCACTTGGAAGCTCAACGAGGAAAACATCAATTTGGAAGATATTCCCGATCGCGCTTTCGACTCCGAAGCCGAAAAAAAACACGTCGCCACTCTTCTCGACCGCCACAACGAAAACAACAGTCTCTCCGAAAAAACTGACGCCGAATTCGCCGCCATCGCCCGTCGGCGCACCGCGCGGAATCGCGTGCGTACCTATCTCGTCGTTCCCATGCAGCGAGTCCTCACTATCTGGTTCACGCCGCGCATCGAACTTCTCCCCTTTACCGGCAAAATCTTCCCACTCGCGGACGAATGGGACACCGATCGCCCGGACCTCGTCGTCTCGCTCACCTTCTTCTTCTTGAATATTTGTTTCCTGCTCGCCGCGCTGTCCGGTTTTATGAAACTGTGGAAGTGGAGCCCGCGTGCCCGCCTGGCGCTAGCGGCCATCGCCGCTTACATCCTCATTCGAACCGCGTTCCTCACCATGGTCGAAGCCCCTGAACCTCGCTACGTCCTCGTCTGCTTCCCGGCCATTGTCGCGCTAGCGGCCATCACCTTCCTTAAACGTCCAGTCGCCGCAAACGCACCCCAGCCTTCTGCATAATCTCACGCACCATTGTCTTAGCGCTCTCCGTCCGGCTCCGGATGAATCGTCACACGAAATATCTGCGGGAATTTTTCCTTCACCCGATCCTCCAGCGTCGCCGTCACGTCGTGCACATCCGTTACCGATAGCTCGCCCTTCATTACGCAATGGCACGACGCCAGAATCCTGTGCTCCACCTGCCGTACGCGAACCTGATGGCAGTTCACCAGTTCGCCGTACTCCGCCGGCAACTGATTCACGAACTCTTCGATTGACCGTTCCAGTTCCTTCATCTCTCCCGCCGAAGTCTTCGTCGTCGCAATCCCGCTGCCCATCGGTTCAATGTGAATGTTCACTTCGGTCGGATGTTCCGGCAACGCCAGAATCGCTTCTTCCAGCGCCGTCGCCTGCGCATGGGCCTTGCGCAACGAAAGCAGTTCGTTCACTTCCAGATGCAATTCCACGAACAAGGTTTCTCCCTGCTGGTGCACCCAAAGATCGTGGATCGCATGCCCCATCCGCTGCGCCGTCGCGCGAATTGACTCCAGCAAATTCTCCGCCGGAGGCGCTTGCGGTTCCGCATGTACCACCACGTCCGCGGGAACCACTTCGGAAACGCGCTTTTCGATCGCGTCGCTCCACGCATGCACCTGCTCGAGGCTCGCCGTTCGCGGGACGCTCACCGTGGCATCCACAAAATACCGGTTCCCCGCCCTCCGCACCCGCACGCGATGCACCGCTTGCACGCCTTCCATCCGCCTTACCGCCTGCGTGATTTGGTCCTGCAAACCCGCCGGGACCGCATCCAGCAGCGCGTCCAGCGTTCGCATCCCCAGCCGCGAACCCACCCACAAAATCACGCCGGCTACTATCAATCCCGCCACCGCATCCGCATAAATCAGCCACGGCAAATTCCAATATTCGCCGGCCCAAACAAATCCGATTCCGGCGATCACCACGATTGTGCTCCAAACATCCGTTGAAAAATGCAGTGCGTCCGCTTCCAACGCCTCGCTCGAATATCTCTTCGCGACGCGTGACAGCTTCCGTGCGCGCGTCATATCGATCGCCAGCGCAAATCCCAAAATCACAAACGCCAGCCAACCCGGCTGAATATGTACGCTGTGAAAGAAAAGCCGGTGGAACGCCTCGTAAATCACGTACAGCGCCGTCAGGGCAAGAAGTCCCGTCTCCACAAACGCAGAAAAATTTTCAAACTTGCCGTGGCCGTAGGGATGCCGTTCGTCCGCTGGCCGGTCGGAAACGCGAATCGAGAGAAAAGTGATAATCGCAGCCACCAGGTCCAGCCCCGAGTGCAGCGCTTCGCTCAGCACGCCCAAACTGCTCGTGCGGTAAACCAAAAATGTTTTCAGCGACACCAGCAGCGCTGCCGAGCCTACACTCAGCAATGCCGCCATTCGTTTTTCGTGGGTTTCGCTTGCGGGTGCGCCGGTCATAGCTGCCCGCTTAGACTACCTCAAATGCCGCCGCCCTGCGTCCGGCGATTCAGCCGTCGTGGCCCTGCGCGGTCTTTCGCTCGCAGAATCGCAGCGCCACCGAATTCACACAGTACCGCAGTCCCGTTGGGTCGGGTCCGTCCGCAAACACGTGCCCCAGATGCGCATCGCACAGCGTGCATTTCACTTCTCGCCGCACCATTCCCAGGCTCACATCCATCTTTTCGTACAAACTCTCCGCCGCAATCGCTCGCCAGAAACTTGGCCAACCCGTTCCGGATTCAAACTTTGCCCTCGAATCAAAAAGCGCGTTGTCGCAACAGATACAGCGGAAAATTCCCGTTCGATGCTCGTGTGTCAGTTCGCCCGATTCCGGAGATTCGGTCCACGCGTGCCGTGTCACGCGGTAGGAATCCAGACTCAACCGCTTCTGCCATTCGTCCGCCGTCCTGCGGACCTTCTCGCGCTTCACCTGACCAATGCGCCGGCCGTCGTCGCCGAATTCGACAATCGTTACCGGCCCGTCTTGCATGCTCTGCCCGGCGTGATCGGCCAGAAGGAAGCTTCCCATCTTATTTACGCTCAGAAATACCGCGGCGGAAGCGGCGACCGCTCCTCCGAAAATAAAAATTCGTCTGGAGAATTCACTCATGGCTATGGCGCAGCCTGCGCGAAAAGTTAGTTGGTGGCAGCCAAGGTCGGCGCAGGCAGCAGCGGCAAACGCTTCGGCTCGCCGCGCGCTCCCCGCACTTCCACTTCTTCAAATAGCAGCGACGGCGCCACAATCGACGAAGGCAATCCGTTCTGAGCCGAACCGAACGCTCCCAGCGCCGTGCCTGCAAAGCCCTGCGTCTGATTCTGCATGTAGTTGTAAACGAAATCGTCGCTGCCCACCGCGGAGATGTTCCGCAGCGCCCGTGCGTTCAGTCCAATAATCCGCGCCCCGCGCACGATCTCATCCGGTCTTCCGTCCGAAAATACTTTGTACACGACCGAAACCAGCCGGTCGCCCGTGCCTGCCCCGCCGCCGAAACTCGCCAGCAGTTCCGAAAAATCATCCTGATGCAGCAGGCTGATCGCCGGATTGTCCATTTCCCGGACAACCAGGCAATATTCCAGTTTTTCCGCTTTGCATGCTTCGATAAATTTCTTCTTCAGCTCCGCAGCAGGAACCGTTTCTGCCGAAGAAAAAATCAAATTGCTCATCGAAGGTTTCGCATCGCTCAAAAACGCCGCTCGCCCGTGTCCGTTTGATTCGTTCGAATCCGGGCCCGGCCGCCGCGACATCAGCAGTTGCTTCAGCACGCCCTTTTCAATCGGCGCAACCTTTGCCGCCCGCACACCTTCTTCGTCCACCGCGTAGCCGCCAATCAGTGGCGTGCCCTTAAATTCTTTCGCCGATGGATCGTCCACGATCGTCACGTTCGCCGGCAGCACTCGCGCTCCAAGCCGCCCCACCCAATCGCTCTTCCCTCCAATGTTGCTCAGAAATTGTTCCATTACCGGCCGAAACGCTATCGGCGGCCGCGCTCCATTCAAGTTCGGCCCCAGCACTTCCGCCAGCAGCGGCGCAGCCGCGCGCGCTTCAAACAGCACGGGCCCCGTATAATCCTGTGCCGGTTGCGACGCCCGCAGCGCCATCAACTCGGACGCCGCCACGTTCAGCCCCTTCCGTACTGTCTCCACATTCGGCAAATCCGCCGGCTTCGGCGCATACGCCGCATAAAAATGGCTCAATTGCACGCCGTCGGAAGCCAGCGTATTCATCCCGCCCTCGACCGCCGCAAAACTCCGGTTCGTGCGAATCTCCGTTCCTTCGCTCGTCAAAAGATATTCCGTCGCGTAGACGAGGTAGTACGTCACGCGCGATTCCTGCAGCAGTGAAAATGCCCGCAGCGTCGCCGAAGTATCGCGCGCTTCCTGTTCCCAGTTCCGGTTCGACCAGTCCGGCGTCACCAGCGGTTCAATCAGTTGTACCGATTGCGCCTTCGAAAAATCGTCATACTGGTTCTGGTTCGCCAGACTATTCAAATACGCTTTCTTCCGCGAATAACCTTCCACTGCTTCTTTGAACGCCTGATCCGTTGCGATCCACAAATCCTGCCGCAGCGAATCGTAGTCCCTGTCGATTCCCACCGATCCCGTCGACCCGATGAACCCGCGGAATCCTTCGTCGCTGATGAAATTCGAATTGTCCAGCTTGTAATCGCCTACGCGCGCTTCCACGTTCATAAAACGGTTCCGCGTCTTCGTCGTGGAAACCAGCGCGCCGAATTGCGCCGTAATTTCGCGCACATCCAGGTCCAGCAGCCGGTATTCGATGTAATACGGCCGCACCGGTTTGCCGTTCGCATCAATCGTCAATTCCAGGCGGTCTTTCGATCGCGCCATTTCATCGTGCATCGCGTGCAATGTCTGGTCGCTATCTTTCCCGGCCTGCGCGCACAACACCGAAGGGCTCAACAGAGCCGCTGCAGCAAAAACAAAAAGGGAGTTGCGAATCGCGCCTTTCACTGTTGGCCTCCGGCGTTCGTCGTCGCCCCGTTAATCATTCCCGCGTTACGCGCATCATGTGCAGGCGGTGGCAGTATCGGCGGCCGGTCCGTGTCCGTTTCCTTCTTCTGCACTTCGAGCTCGGAAGTCAAAATCGCCGGTGAAGCCGCCGAAACCGGAACCGATCCCGATTCCGCTCCGCAATATCCGTTAAAAACTTCCGGTGTATCGCCTGTCGCCACAATCTTCGTCAACGCGGCCAGCGGCGTTCCTACAATGTCCACGCCGCGCACCAATTCGTCCGGCCGCCCATCGGCAAAAACTTTGTAGACAACCAGCGGCTGCACCTGAAACGCTTGCGGCTGCCCGCGTCCGGTAAACGTAAACCCGCCCGCAATGTCGTCGATCAAAAGTCCGTATGGTTTGCCCTGCTGCTTCACCAATTCGACGAGCTTTGCGCGCAGCTGCGCGTTCGTCACCATCTTGCTGCTCTCCACAATCAAGTTTCCTTGCCGCGAAACCGGCGTCGCTCCCAGCTGTCGCCGCCCGTGTCCGTTCGAATGAGGAAATCCAACCAGCGGCGAGCGAGACATCTCGAAAGCCTTCAAGACGCCATGATCGACCAGCGTCACCTTCTGCGCCGGCACTCCCTCATCGTCAAACTGGTAGTAGCCGAGCAAATCCTCGTTGCCCAGCTTCTTCCGCGTTGTATCGTCCACAATGCTCAGAAACTCCGGAAGAATCGGCTCGCCCACTTTCTTCGCAAACGTCTGTCCCTCGGTAATATCTTTCTGCCGGTGTCCTTCCGCGCGGTGCCCAAACACTTCGTGGAAGAAAACCGCTGCGGCGCGTCCCGTCAACAATGCCGGTCCAACGGTCGGCTCGTTGATGGGCGCCGCGACTAGACCTTCCATCTCTTTGCGCAGCGTCGCGCTCGCCGTTGCCACCGCTTTGTCGTCCGGGGCGTCCTTGGCGTCCACCCAGTCAAAGTTGTAATAGCGCTCGATGTTCATCCCATCGGGCGCTTTTCCTTGAATAAAAAGCTCCAGCCGGTAGCGGATCTGTCCGAACTGCAGTTGCGTCCCTTCGGTATTGACCTGAAATACGTTCTGCGCCAGCGCGCTGAAAGTCACAATCGAATTCAGAATTGCGGAAGATTCACGGAACGATTTCGTATAGGCCCGCACTCGGCCTTCCCACGGCGTCCGGTCCAGCGTGAACGACACCTGCGGCCCAAACGACTTGTGCGGCTGCTCTTTCGAAAAATCCGGCGCCTGCCCTTCCGCTGTTTCCACTTTCACTTCGCGCCCCGTCTTGATCTTGATCAGCGCTTCCGCCGCCGCGCGATATTGGTCGTCCGTTTCCAGCCAGATCGCGCGACGCAGCACTTCCGCATCGTCGTCGACCGGCGCAACCGTCCCCGGCCCGCCCGCGGGCAGTTGCCGCTCTCCAACCTTGTGCGTGTTGTCCTTGTTGTAGTCGCCCGTTCGCACCGCCACCTGCAGCCACCGGTTTCTCACTTCCGAACTCGAAAGCAGCGCTCCATTCGATCCGGAAACTTCCGCCCGCTGCGTGTCCGTCAGCGTGTACCCGATGAAATACGCCGAAATGTCCTGACTGCCCAGCGTCTTGAACGACCGGTCGAGCTCCGTTTGCATCGCCCCAATCAATGGCGACGGCTTCGCCGCCGCCGGACCATCCGGAGGCCCGGCAACCGCCGGCATCGCGCAAAAAACTATGCTGGACCCAATCGCCAGCAAGGTCGGAATCAGACGCACGGAGAGTGACTTTCTCAAAGATTGCCTCACTTAAAAGCCTCACTTAGAAGGAAGTGCAGCTGCCAAACCTTCAGTCTACGTTACTGCCGGGAAGCATACAAACCGATCCACCCGGCGAGGGTAGGTCGTCCGGAGGGAGCAAGCGCGACCGAACGATCTCGCTGCCTTACTCTTCTCTTCTGTCGCGGCAGCACTTAGTTCGACGGCCCGCTCGCCGCTTTCGTTGCACTGAAAAACTGCGGCCCCGGACGTAATCTTTGTCCAGGGCCGCTGACGGTTTCTCATTTTTCTGCCGCGATTCGCGGCCGCGACTCAAATTACCCGCAAAGCTGCGGATTCTTGATGCAGGGGTCCGGCGGAGGCGCTACCGGGTTGTGCGTGCTGTGCACGACCACCGCTGGAATCGCTATCGCCAATCCCACCGAAACGATTCCCAGCGTAACTCCCCAGCCTGTGCTGATGTGATGCCCGGCGTTGATCACGCCGCCCGGCTTGTCTGCCAAAGTCGTCGCGTTCACCGCCGTCGTCAGCTCATCGAGCGTCGCCTGCGTCGGATTCAGCGGCGACGAATTGTCGCCGTTTCGCACGCTGCTCATCTGCCCAGCCTTCGCGATCACGCAAACGCCCGCCAGATTGCACAGCTTCACCTGGCCTTCGAACACCACCAGGTTCATCTGCCCGCCGCCCTGGTCGTAGCCGATATAAAAATCCGTTCCGACCACGCCCGCAACTCCGGCCGGCGTCCGCACTTCGAACTTCCCGTCCGTCTTCGTAATCTTTTGCGCCTGCGAACGAAGCTTGCCGTACGCCAAATCCAGCTCAGTCTGTTGCGCCGCGCCGTCGCTCTTCGTCACTTTCAGCGAAGAATCCGATCCCACGTTCAACACCGAACCGTCTTCCAGCGCAATGCGCGCCCGCGCATTCGCTTGCGTATTTACCACGTCTGCCCAATTCACCGGTGTTTTTGCCGCTGCCGTCAGCGATTTCGCGCCCCGCGCAATGCTCACCGCCGGAATTACTCGCGAGACTTCGCCCGCTTTTTGTCCGCCGGCCTGCGGTTCTGCGACGATGTCGCGCGGAATTAAAATAAGAAATGACGCGAAAAACGCCAAGGCAACGGCGCATGGGGACTTCGTCTTCATGAGAGGACTCTCCTGACCATCTGCTGTGTGGATTGCTATACCTACTGTAGTTACCGGAGCCTTCGAATCGTGTCAATTCATATTCAAACGCGCGTTTCCTCTTACGAACTTGCCAAATATCGCAAAACAGCTGCCGTGCGTTCGTCCTGCTGCGGTTGCCCCTTCGCACAAGTCTCGACGAATGGAAACAGCGTCTGCAGAATCTCATGTGGCGACTTTTCGCGGCAGTTTTGTTCGACAGGGGCGGGAAACTGCAGGATGAGGACGGCGTGCCACTCGGTGTAACAAAGCCATTTGCACCCAGCCCGAAACAATAGGCCGGGTTGTTTCTTTGGCAATCCTGTCCCGCCGTACTCTTGCCCCCGTCTTTCTCGACGCGCAAACTTATCGCATGGGTAAGCTCGTTGGATTACTCGTTCTTGTGGCCCTGACCTTCGGCATTTTCTATTTCACTACGAAGAAAATGCCGGTTACCGATTCCGGTACTGCGCCGACGCAGGCGATTAGTCTGACCGCCGTCCGGAGGGACCTTCTCGAAATCGCGCAAGCCGAGCGCAACGCCATCGCCCTCAACAGCCATTGCCAGGACTTCGGTGAGCTCGTCTCTTCGGGTGGCCTCACCGTCACCCACCCCGAACGCGAAGGCTACGTCTACGAAGTCCAATGCAATGGAGACTCTGGCGAATTTAAGGTGATCGCCCGCCACGCGCCGGCACCTGCTGGATCGCCCATCCGCTACCCTATCCTCGGCATCGACCAAAATTTGCAGGTCGCAGAAGTCCAATAGCTGGTTCCGACGCCGTTTCTTCGGGAACTTTTTCCTAAACCCCTCCGTACCTTATTCCAGAGCAGCTTGACGAAAGGCTTCCTGGGCCGGGTCGATTTGGACCCCATTTCAGCCGCGATTGCGGCATTCGAAGGAGAACAGTATGGGCGGCGACGTGATTGGTCTTGTGGCGGTAATTCTTTCTTTGGGAATCCCCATTGCTGGCATGTTTACGTACTACCGAGTTCGAAAGCTGCGATCCGAGGAGCGCTTGGCGGCGATTGCGCGGGGCGTGGCTATTCCGATGGAGCCGGAAGTTTCCCATGTCGGCCGTTCGCGACGCTTGGGCATTTTGTGCATCAGCGGCGCAGTCGGCTACATCGCGACATTTGCCGTGATCGCTCGCGTCTCATCCCAGTCGGATGCTCTGGCGGCCGCCGCGTTCGGGTTGATTCCTTTGGCTGTCGGCATCGGCTTTTTGATCGACGGCTTTTTGAGCCGCCGGGAAGTTTCCGCGTAATTGTTTATCACCATCTAAAAACGGGGCGAGATAAATCTCGCTCCGTTTTTCTTTTTCCCCTGGCAAAAGACCTTCCTTCGCCGTGTGCTAAACTCCTCCGGATGCACCCTGCAATTCCACAACTTCTGGAGTTACAGCGCCTCGATCAGCGTATCGCGGCGTTGCGAGCGGAACTTGATGCCTTTCCGAAACGCATCAAAGACGCCGACGCGATGCTGAGCGGAGCCCGCGCCGTGCTCGCCGCGGCAAAAGAAAAGCATTCGCACGCGCAAACCGAACGCAAGAAATTCGAGCTCGATGTAAACCAGTGGCGCGAACGCGCACGAAAATACCGCGATCAAAGCGCGTCCGTAAAAACCAACGAAGCGTACAAAGCACTGCAGCACGAAATCGTGCACGCCGAATCCGAAGCCGGTGCCGCGGAAGACCGCCAGCTCGAAGAGATGATGGCCGTCGAAGAAACTGAGCGCGAAATCAGGTCAGCGGAAGCCGCGTTGAAATCCGCGGAAGTTTCTCTCGCCGCCGAACGAAAGCAGATCGAATCTCTCGGTACGGTAAAAAAATCGGAGCTCGATACCGACCTCGCGCAACGCGAAAAAATAGCCGTGCAAGTCTCCGAAGAAGTTGTTGCGATCTACGCGCGCATCGCAAAGCGCCACCACGGCGTTGCGCTCGCCGAAGCCGCCACCGAACAGTGCCGCGGCTGCGGCATGCGAATGCTCCCGCACACGTTTCAGGAAATCCGCCGCCCGGAAAATCACGACATTATTCAGTGCGAAACCTGCGGCCGAATCCTTTACGCCGTCGAACCCGTTCCGGCGAAACCTCCCGACTTAAAAGAAGGAGCGGCGTCGAGCGCGTCCTGATGGTGCGTCCCCCGCAAAGTTCACGAGGCGGCGGCCTGTTCGGCGAACCGGAGCCACAAGCGAAACCGGCGGCCTATCGCGCGAATATCGACGGAGGCTCGCGCGGAAATCCGGGGCCCGCGTCTTACGGTGTCATCATTCGCGATCCGAAGGGCGAAGTCATCGCGCGACTCAAGAAATACATTGGCCGCATGACGAACAACGTCGCGGAATACTACGGACTGATCGCGGCGCTGGACTACGCGCAGTCGAACCACATTCGTGCGCTGCGCATCGAGAGCGATTCAGAATTGCTGGTGAAACAGATGCGCGGGCAGTACAAAGTGAAGAGCGCGGATTTGAAGCCGCTCTTCGAGCGCGCGAAGAAAATGTCGCAGTCGTTCGCGTCATTCCGCATCGACCACGTTTACCGCGAGCAAAACGCCGAAGCCGACGCGCTCGCAAACGAAGCTCTGGACGAAGTCTCCGGGAAATCTTCCGCTACTTCCACGACCTCGGCGCCTTCGTCGCATAGCGCCGAACCGAAAAAACTAAAAGCCCGCTACTACAAGGGCTTGCTACAACTCGCCGAATCACTCGATCTTCCCGACGACACGGAAGTCGAAATTACGCTCCAACCTTTGCGCAAATTGTAGGGCCCAACGTTCTTCCGGGGGCCAAAGCCCTATTTTTTCCCGCCGTTCGGCGCGACCGAAGTCGTGCCCTCCCGACTCCGTTCGTTACTTCAGCGCGTAGGAGCGATACAACGTGTCGCGCTGGGCGGGGATGAAGCCGGCGTCGGAGATGATGCGGCGGAGTTCGCCCTCGTTGGTGCGGTTGCGAACGCCGGCTGCGTAGACGACGTTTTCTTCGATCAGGATGCTGCCGACATCGTCGGCTCCGAATTGCAAACCGACCTGGCAGACTTTAATGCCCGGCGTGAGCCAGCTCGATTGAATGTGGTCGATATTGTCGAGATAGAGGCGGCTGACGGCGAGCGTTTTCAAATAATCGACGGCCGTGGTTTCCTGAACTTTCTTCCCCCACGCGGTATTTTCCGCAGCGAAAATCCACGGGATGAACGCCGTGAAGCCGCCAGTGTCTTCCTGAATGCGGCGAACGCGGTCGAGATGATTGACGCGATGCTTCAGCTCCTCGCCGCAGCCGAACATCATCGTAGCGGTGGTGCGCAAGCCGAGTTTGTGCGCGATGCGGTGGACGCGCTCCCAATCGTCGCTCGTGCATTTGAGCCGCGCAATTTTGGAGCGAATTTCGTCGTCAAGAATTTCCGCGCCGCCGCCGGGGATGGAAGCAAGGCCCGCGTCCATCAGACGAAGGATGACGTCTTCGACGCTCAGTTCGCTGACTTCCGCGATGCACAAAATTTCCGGCGCGGAAAAGCAGTGGAGATGAACGGTGGGATAGCGCTGCTTGATGGAACGCAGAAGATTTTCGTAATACTCGATTTGCAGATCGGGATGCAGGCCGCCCTGGAGCAGCACGCCGTTGCCGCCGAGGTCGAGCATCTCTTCGATCTTTCGATAAATTTCCTCGAAGGAAAGGATGTAACCCTCTTTGGAGCCGAGCGGGCGATAGAACGCGCAGAAGGAACAATACTCCGTGCAGAAATTCGTGTAGTTGATGTTGCGGTCCACCTGATAGGTGGCGACGCGCGGGTCGGTCTTTTTCAGGCGCATCTGGTGCGCTTCCATGCCGATACCGAGGAGGTCATCGGATTCGAGCATGTCGAGGGCTTGTTGTTTGGTCGGCGGCATGAGGATTCCTTAGCCATTTATTCTAACCGAGGAGAGGATTGGTCTGGAAATTCGTATCGGTTGAAATATGCGATACGGTTGGCCGACCCGAAGCGGTGCGACGTCGGTCGTTACCCCTACCCCCGGGCATTTTGCATGATTATCAAAGCAAAGGAGTTGCGGAGGAAGCGATTTGCATGAATTTGAAAGGAAAGGAGATAGAGAAACTGGTGCAAAACGTTGAACGCGTTCGGCAAACTGATTTTTGATTTGGTAGACCCATGCCACCCACCCCCCATGTTTTTGTGAAGTGTGCGCAAGCCCCTGAAAGTACATAAGATGCAGGGTTTTTCTGTGAGCCGGTTTGTGCAAAGAGTGTCGAAGCTGCCGAAAAGAAAAGAGTTGCTTCAGCGCATGAAGGATGCAAGCGATGAGCGGGCTTGGAGAGAGCTGCTGGTGTGACAGACTGGCGCGCTGAAATCATTGCCTATGTTAGCATACTTTTGCTGTTTGTAAAGTGATTACTATTAACCGTACTCGATTCAATCGGTTAGCGGTCCATTGTTTTGAATGACGGAGGGAAATTGGCTGGGGTAGACTCGCGGCATGGATTGGCGAGAAAAGCTATTTGCCGATTTTGCAGAAGATTTGGAATATCACCCGAGACGAGGATATTTATATCTCGGCTTAGCTGTATTTTCGGCGATGCCGTGGTTTCTGATGCCACGCGACTCCGGGTTCACCTTAGTACCCTTGGTATTCGTGCTGGGAGGATTTGGGCTCTTTCTCAAAGGGATCTATTTGTTTCGAAAGTCGTCAGAAGGGATAGGTCTAAGTTTCGAAGAGGAAGTCGGGATGGAGGAAAAGGCGAAGCAGAAGAGGTTGCCAAGCTTCCCAAGAGAAGTAGCACAAATTATTCAGGATTTTGGGATGGGTGTCGCGTTGTTGGCACCAATGTTGGGAGTTAGCCGGGACCTCGACAGCATCTTCGGAAATCATCCGAAGCTTGTTGTTATGTTGATTGGCGCGATTGTGTTGGCGCTTGGATGGTTTTCAAAATGGTTGATCCGTCAGAACGAGCCGGAAGCGCAATATTAATCTCTTATGACTAGCGTTTACGAGGCGGGCAAGACGCCGACCTGCTTCATGATGGTGGCGAGGTCGTAGTAGTCGATGCTGCGGGAGATTTTGCCGTTGATGATAGTGATGATGCTGACGCCGCGGACTTTGAATGGTTTTCCGGTCTTGAAGATGCCTTTGTCGGTGCCGGTGAGAATCCATTGAATGCTGCCGTGATTTCCTTCGATCGAAGAATCGGCTAACTCAAGTTTCAAATCAGGGACGTCCGTGAAGAAGGAAGCCGCGAATTTTTTGGCTTCCTCGGAGCCGTGGCTGATTTCGCCGAAGGTGACGTCTTCGTAGTAAACGTCAGAAGTGAAGTGGGTGGCCCATTTGGCGGGGTCGTGGGAATTCCAGGCGGCGATCCAGGATTCGGCGATGGGAAAAGCGGAAGGAGTGCTTCTCGACTGCCGTGGCAGCGCCAGAACGATGGCCAACAATAAAAAAGAAAACGCGAAAAGGCGTCTCATGAAAGCTTCCCTCCTGGAAAATTTGGACCAGAATTGCACGGCGAAATTGGCGCAGCATATCACAGCGAGGAGGACTACTCGAAGCGAGGCGCAGAGTGGGAATAATTTCGATGGGCTATGTAGATCACGTTGGCCGACTGTGTGATTAGCTTCCCTCTTGCGATCGCAGTCGTAAGAGCACAGCCAGGAATGGCTGTGCCACAAAATGCAGGAATGACCGTGCCACGAATGCAGGAACGGCTGTGTCGCGGGTAACTGTGGCTGTGCTACAAGAGAGGAATGCCGGAGCTACCGGACATTACGATTTATGTTGAAGCGCTGGAAAAGCGGATTCTGGGGCAACGGCTGGAGGGTGTGCGGATTGTGAGTCCGTTTTTGTTGCGGAGCGCGGAGCCGCCGGTGGCGAGCGCAGTTGGGAAGACGGTTGTTGAGTTGCGGCGGGTTGGGAAAAGGATTTGTGTTGGGTTGGGAGATGGAACAGCAGGAAACGAAAAACAAGAGGGGCCAACTCGGAAGTTGGCCCCTACAACTGAGTGCGCGACAGCGGAGAAATGGGGCGCAGGCAAGAGTGCCTACGCTATCGAAGAGGCGAAGATTTGGCTGGTGCTGCATTTGATGATTGCGGGGCGGCTGCACTGGGGAGCGAAAGGAAAGAAGCTTTCGAAGCAGCATCTGGCGGCGTTTGATTTCGCGAATGGGAGTTTGCTTTGGACGGAGGCGGGATCGCAGAAGCGGGCGTCGCTGTATTTGGCACGCGGGGAATCAGGGTTGGCGGAACTTGATCCTGGCGGGCTGGAAGTTTTGGATGCGACGCTGGAGCAATTTTCGAAAATCTTGAAGTCGGAGAATCATACGCTGAAGCGGGCGCTGACCGATCCGGAATGGTTCAGCGGCATCGGGAATGCATATTCGGATGAGATTTTGTGGGTAGCGAGGCTTTCACCGCTCCTGCAGACACATAAGATGAAAGATGAAGAGATTGCACGGCTGTTTGAAGCGACGCGGAAGTCGTTGACGGAATGGACAGAGCGATTGCGCGCGGAGGCGGGTGAGAAATTTCCAGAGGGAGTGACGGCGTTCCGGCCGGAGATGGCGGTGCATGGGAAGCACAAGCAGGCTTGTCCACGATGCGGAGGCGCAGTGCAGCGGATCAAGTATGCGTCGAACGAGACGAATTATTGCCCGGCGTGTCAGACAGGCGGGAAATTGTTGGCGGACCGGGCTTTTTCGCGATTGTTGAGAGAGGATTGGCCGAAAACGGCGGAAGAGTTGGAGATGAGGCTGGGAAGAAAGAAGCAGGAAAAAATGAAGTAAAGGGCGCCGCGCGGCTATGCGGATCGGTGGAGGCAGCGCTTGGTCGGGGCACAGACTGAAGTTTTTGTGACGGCGAGGCTTCAGAGAAAAGCACGGGTCTAAAGACCCGCCACTACAGTTTGGAAGGGGATTTGACCCAGGAGAAGTCGATGGAGCGGGCGGGGACGCCGGTCCGAGCGGCGATGGTGATGGGGCTGAGTTTTTCGATGAGACCGAGTTTTACAGCGTGGGAGTAGTAAGCGAGGAGGCCCTTTCGGTTTTCGTCGTCGAGCGAGTAGTCGATATTGGTTTTGAGATAGAGCTTCAATTCCTTTTCGGGCAAATTCATTTCGGCTGCGGACTCTTTGCAAATAGCGTCGAGATTTTCGAGACCGAAGTTGAGCGAAGCGAGAAATTCGTCGGCGAGAGCTTCAGTGGCGACTTCGGGGCGGGCGGCCCATACGGCGAGAACGGCGGGACGTTCCGTCATCTGCCACCATTCGCGGGCGACGTCGTAAACGTGAAGCGTGTTGAATTGTGGCAGGCCGACGGTTGCGCCTTCGCAGAGCCAGTCGCCGTCGCGGCCGGGCTTGGCTTTTGCTTCAGCGGCGATGGCGAGACGGAGGGCGGGATCGCCGATGACGAGCGCGGCGTCGGATTCAGCAAGCATCGTAGCGATGTCCGGTTCGGCTTCACGAAATTCAGGAGAGATGTTCCAGCGGCTGGCGCAGAGGATTTTGGTGAGAGCCTGCGTACTGCGCGAGCTGCGATCGAGTGCAATTCGTTTTGCAAAGCGGATGGGATCTTTAGAGACGACGAGCAGGCTGCGGACGCGCTCCTTTGAGGCGATGGAGAGGTCCGGCAGAATCACAAGACCGGGAATGCGCTGATATTCGATGGCGGGAATGATGGCGACATCTGCTGCGCCGGTGCGCAGCGCGTCTGCGCAGAGTGACGGCACGGTGAAGGAGAGGTCGTATTTGCCCTGTAGCGGCCCGTGGGTGAAGCCGCGGACGAGCGGGGCGGTGTTCAGATATTGCACGACCGAGATGCGAAGTTTGTTCACGCTAGGGATGGCTCGCGGAAATTGAGTATAGCAGATTAAAAAATCGAACTGGCCCGGTCGCAGATGGTGTAAAAGGTTTCAGTGTTTTTGGAGGCTTCAATCATGTCGAAGCGCCGGACGGTCGCGACCCTGCTCTTCTCGCTGGTTTCCATTGCAATACCGGTCGGGGCGCAGAATGCCGCGTCGGCGGCGCAAAGCATCGCGGAAAAAACCAAGGACGCGCAAAAACTGCCGGGATATTTCAACCTTTATTGGGATGCGAAGCAAGGGAAGCTGTGGCTGGAGATTGACAAGTGGAGCACGGAGTTTTTGTATCAAAGTTCGTTGCCGGCGGGGATTGGTTCGAATGACATTGGATTGGACCGCGGACAATTGGGTGCGACGCGTGTGGTGCGATTTGAGCGGAGCGGGCCGAAGGTGTTGTTGGTTCAGGAAAATCTCGATTTTCGCGCGATAACGAATGATGCATACGAAAACAAGGCGGTGCGCGATTCGTTCGCCGAATCGGTGATCTGGGGATTTGCCGTCGCGGCGGAAGATGGCGCGGGTGTGCTGGTCGATGCTACGGATTTTTATTTGCGCGACGCGCATGGCGTGACGAACGCGCTGCGGCGCACGAAACAGGGCAACTTCCGATTGGAAAATTCGCGGTCGGCGATTTATCTGGCGAACACGAAGAATTTTCCGTTGAACACGGAGGTTGAGGCGACGCTGACATTTGTTGGAGACGATCCGGGGGCGTGGGTGCGGTCGGTGGCGCCCGATCCGCAGGCAATTACGGTTCGAGAGCATCATTCGTTTGCGCAGCTTCCGCCTGCGGGGTACAAGCCGCGTGTTTACGATCCGCGAGGCAGCTTTTTCGGGATCTCGTATTTCGATTACGCGACGCCGGTAAGCGAGCACATTGCGAAACGATTCATTGCGCGGCACCGATTGGAGAAGAAAGATCCGACGGCGGCGATGAGCGAGCCGGTGCAGCCGATTGTTTATTACCTCGACCGGGGAGCGCCGGAGCCGATTCGGTCGGCGCTGTTGGAGGGCGCGCGTTGGTGGAATCAGGCGTTTGAAGCGGCGGGGTATAAGGATGCGTTTCGCGTGGAGCTGATGCCGGAGGGCGCGGACCCTATGGACTTGCGCTACAACGTGATTCAGTGGGTGCACCGTTCGACGCGGGGATGGTCGTACGGAGCGGGCGTGATTGATCCGCGCACGGGAGAAATTATCAAAGGGCATGTGACGCTGGGTTCGCTGCGGGTGCGGCAGGATTATTTGATCGCGGAAGGACTTCTCGCGCCGTACGAAAAAGGGAAGCCGGCGTCGCCGAAGATGCTGGAGATGGCCCTCGCACGTTTGCGGCAACTGGCGGCGCACGAAGTGGGACACACGCTGGGGCTGGAGCACAACTATTCGTCGAGCACGGTGAATCGTTCGTCGGTGATGGACTATCCGCCGCCGGTTGTGAAGCTGGGTGCGGACGGCGTGCCGGATTTGTCGGATGCCTACGCGACGGGAATCGGCGAGTGGGACAAGGTGGCGATTGCGTGGGGCTATCAGGACTTCGCGCCGGGAACGGATCGGAGCGCGGCGCTGAACAAAGTCTTGCGTGATGCCTTCACGCGCGGGTTGCGATTTTTGACGGACCAGGATGCGCGGCCGGCGGGATCGTCGAGCAGCGTGGCGCATTTGTGGGATTCGGGCACGAACGCCGTGGACGAATTAAACCGTTTGATGACGGTACGCGCGGCGGCGTTGAAGCGGTTCGGAGAAAACAACATTCGCGAAGGCGATCCACTGGCGACGATTGAAGACGCGCTGGTGCCAATTTACATGCTGCACCGGTATCAAGTAGAAGCGGCGAGCAAACTGGTTGGTGGTATGGATTACGTGTTTGCGCTGCGGGGCGACGGGCAAACGCCGACGAACGTTGTTGCACCCGTTGAGCAGCGGCGCGCGCTGGCGGCCGTGTTGGCGACGCTGAAGCCACAGACTCTGGCGCTGCCGGAACCTTTGTTGAAAATGATTCCACCCCGGCCGCCGGATTATGAACGTGGGAGAGAGCACTTCAAGCTTCGAACGAGTCCCGCGTTTGACGCGCTGGCGCCCGCGGAAGCAGCGGCACAGCACACTTTGCAATTTCTGTTCAATCCGGCGAGAGCGGCCCGGCTGGTGGAGTTTCACGCGCGGAGCGCGGCGAATCTGAGTCTGGAAGAGGTGCTGGATGCCGTGATTGCGACGACATGGAAGGCGCCGCGCGGGGCGGACTATGCCGGAGCGATTGCGCGGACGATTGACGACGTGGCCCTGTACGATTTGCTGGCGCTTGCGACGAATGATGCGGCGAGCCCCGAGGTTCGGGCAATTGCCGCGTTCAAGACGCATCAATTGAAGGCATGGCTCGGCGCGGCAACGGCGGCGGGGGCGGGAGAGGATGAGCAAGCGCACCGGGCGCAGGCCATTCGGGAGATTGAGCAGTTCGAACGAGAGCCGAAAAAGCTGGAATTGGCCGCACCCAGCGAGCCGCCGGATGGGCCGCCGATTGGGAGCGGGGTCGTGTTTGGTATGGTGGACGAGGACGAGCCGGCATTTCCGGGAATTTCGTAGGAAAATTCACAGGAGCACAAGACCGTTCGATGTTCCGCGTCGTCTATGACTGCGGGAGGCTCGAACCATGCCATCACGTAATCTTGCCCGCGTTCTTGGGCTTATCGCTTTTTCTTCTCTCTTTGCGCTGGGTGCCGCGGCGCGCGACCGCCACTCTCGAAACGTTTCCACACACGGCGACGGACCGGTGACGAGCTGCAATGATTTGAACATTGAATTCGATGGCCGGGCCGCGGTTGTCCAGTCGGAAGAGCACGCATTCAGCAAGGCGGAAGCGCCTGTGTTGCGGGCGACGGGTGAAACGAACGGTGGAGTCGAGGTCGTCGGTTGGGACAAAGACAACTATTCAGTGACGCTGTGCAAAGCAGCGGCGCCTTATGACGACTCGGCGAAGATTCTTGCAGAGATCAAGATGGTCGCGCAGGGGGGCGAAGTGCACGTATCCGGCCCATCGCGCGGCGACGATTGGACTGCTTTTCTGCTGATTCGGGCGCCGAAGGATGCGACGCTGGACTTGCGCGTGAACAACGGGCCGCTGGGCATTTATTCGGTCAGCGGAAAAATTACGGCGCGGGCCGTGAATGGTCCGATTACCGCGCGCGATTGCAAAGGTGAAGTGAAGTTGACGGCACAGAACGGACCGATTACGGCAAAGGGCACGAGCGGGACGGTGGAACTGCACACGGATAACGGGCCGATCACTTCGGAAGAAACGAGCGGCAGCGTGGACATTCGCACACAGAACGGACCGATCGAAGTCGCGCTGAGCGGGAACAGCTGGAATGGGTCGGGCTTGCAGGCGCATGCGCAGAATGGGCCGTTGACGATTCGCGTGCCGCACGGATACCAGTCGGGAGTTGTGGTTGAGTCGGATGGCCACAGCCCGTTTGATTGCCACGCGAGCGTTTGTTCGGAAGGGCGTAAGACGTGGGAAGACGATAAAAAGCGCGTGGAATTCGGCAGCGGGCCGACGCTCGTTCGCGCTTCGACGGTTAACGGCCCGATTTCGATCGATTGATTAGCCAATGCCGGTCGCTTTGATGGACCGGAAAATTGGACGAGCAAAACGCTTCCCGCTAAAATTCAGCGCACCATGCGAGAAGCGCCGGTAGCGAAACCCATCACAGAATCGGAAGCAGCGGAACTTGCGCGGCAGCTTTTTGGTATAGAAGCTGCCGCGCACGCGCTTGCGGGCGAGTACGACGACAATTTTCATTTGCGCGCGGCCGACGGCAGCGAATTCGTTCTGAAGATCATGCATCCGGACCGCGAACGCGGTTTCGTGGAAATGCAGTGTGCGCTGCTGGGGCATCTGGTAACGACCGCGGGTGAACTGCCGTTGCCGCGAGTGGTTCCTTCGTTGCGCGGTGAATCGTGTGAACAAACAAAAGTTGGCGACGGCTCGCAGAGAATCGTCTGGCTGCTGACATATCTGCACGGAAAAACGCTGGCGGAATTCCAGCCGCATACGCCGGAACTGCTGGAAGAACTTGGGCGTTTTCTGGGGAAGCTGAGCCGTGGGCTCGCGGACTTCTCGCATCCGGGTGCGCGGCGCGAGTTGAAATGGGATGCCTCGCGGGCGGCGTGGATACGCGACTATTTGCAGTACGTCGAGCCGCTGCCGCGGCGGATGCTGGTGCAGAGATTTTTGGGACTGTTCGAAACGGACGTCGCGCCGAAACTCGCCAGCCTTCCTAGGAGCGTCGTTTACGGCGACGCGAATGACTACAACGTGCTCGTTGCGTGCGGACCGGGCGAAGCGGCGCGCATCGCGGGCGTTATCGATTTTGGCGATGCGCACTACGGGATCACCGTTTCAGAACTGGCGACGACGGCGGCGTACGCGATTCTTGGAAAAAAGGATGTCCTCGCTGCCGCGGCAGCGGTTGTCGCGGGATATTACGAGGAATTTCCGCTGACAGAAGACGAGATTGCGCTGGTGTACCCGCTGGTTGGGGCGCGGCTGGCGGTCAGTGTGGTGAATTCGGCGCATCGCAAATCATTGAAGCCGGACGATCCGTACGTCACGGTCAGCGAAGCGCAAGCGTGGGAGGCGCTGGAACGTTGGGCCAGGATTTTTCCGCGGTTTGCGAACTACACTTTTCGGGCCGCGTGCGGGCTAGCTCCGATTGCCAAGTGGGTAGCGGCGGAACGCTATTTAGCCCAATCGGCCGCGGCGTCCATTTTCGATATCGATCTTCACTGCGAAGCAGCCGCCGTTCTCGATCTCAGTGTTGGGAGCACATTTCTTGGGGCCGATCCTTCGCGGAGCGAAACCGCACATCTCTCGGCGGCCGTCGACGGGGAACTGAAGAGATCGGGCGCACGAGTTGCGGTCGGGCGTTACGACGAAGCGCGTTTGCTTTACAACGCGCCGCAATTTGGCGCGAGCAAGAACCCGACCGACGAGCGCCGAACAATTCACCTGGGCATCGATCTGTTTGCCGAGGCTGGAACGCCGCTGCGGGCCCCGCTCGCCGGTGTCGTACACATTTTGGCAAACAACGCGATTCCGCTCGACTATGGGCCGCTTGTCGTGTTGAAGCACGTAACCAAGACGGGCGAAGAATTTTTCACGCTGTACGGCCACCTGACGGAAGAGACGCTGCATGAATTGAACATTGGGCAGCCGATTGCGCAGAGCGAAGTGTTTGCTCATGTCGGAGCCGCTTATGAAAACGGCGGATGGGCGCCGCACGTACACTTTCAAATTATTTTGGATCTGCTGGATCGCGGCGCCGATTTTCCGGGCGTCGCGCGGGCTTCGGAACGCCGGATCTGGAAAGCGCTTTCGCCAGACCCAAATTTACTACTACAGATTCCGGCGGAACGTTTCCCGGACGCGTCGCGCGGCGTGGACGAACTTCGCGCGGAGCGAAAAAGGCGTCTCGGCGGGAGCTTGAGTGTTTCGTATGCAAAGCCGCTCAACATCGTCCGTGGCTGGAAGCAATTTTTGTACGACGAAACGGGTCGGGCGTATCTGGACGTTTACAACAACGTCCCGCTTGTTGGGCACAGTCACCCGCGCGTTGTCGAAGCGGCGCAGAAACAATTGGCGCTTCTCAACACCAATACACGCTATCTGCACGAAAATGTTCTTCGCTATGCGGAACGCCTCACCGAGCTACTGCCGGACCCTTTGAAGGTCTGCTATTTCGTTAATTCCGGAAGCGAAGCGAATGAACTCGCCATTCGAATGGCGCGCGCGAAGACCGGATCAGACGACGTGATCGTTCTGGAGCACGCCTATCACGGACACACCAACACGCTGATCGACGTAAGTCCGTATAAATTCAGCGGGCCGGGCGGAAGCGGACAAAAGCCGTGGGTGCACGTTGCGCCGATTGCGGACGATTATCGAGGGCTGTACAGGCGGGGCGAAAAAAATCTGGGTGAACGATACGCAGCGCATGTTGGCGAAATTGTAGAGACGTTGCGCCAGAAGGGCCAGCGCGCGACGTATCTCGCGGAAACGTTGCCGAGCGTCGCGGGGCAAATCGTTTTTCCTCCGAAGTATCTCGGCGAAGTTTATCGCTGCGTTCGCGCCGCCGGCGGAGTTTGCATTGCCGACGAAGTGCAAGTCGGCTTCGGGCGATTGGGTACGCACTTCTGGGGATTTGAGACGCAAGGAGTCGTGCCGGACATCGTCGTTTTTGGAAAACCGATTGGAAATGCGTTCCCGCTCGCAGCAGTCGTGACGACTCCGGAAATCGCTGAGGCTTTCGCGAACGGAATGGAGTTTTTCAGCACGTTCGGAGGCAATCCGGTTTCCTGCGCGGTTGGACTGGCGGTGCTCGACGTGGTTCGCGATGAAGATCTCCAGCAGAATGCAAAAAAAATCGGTGATTACTGGCTTGCCGGTCTCGCCGATCTGCAGCAAAAGCATGAGATTGTCGGCGACATTCGCGGCTCAGGACTATTTCTCGGCCTCGATCTGGTCGGCAATCGCGAAACGCGCCAGCCCGCGACCGCGCAAGCCGGTTACATCGTGAACCGTCTGCGCGAACGCGGCATCCTGGCCGGCACCGACGGGCCGCATCACAACGTCATCAAGCTCCGCCCCCCACTAATGTTCAGCGAACCTGACGCCGACCTTTTCAACGCAACTCTCGATGTGGTGCTCACAGAAGATGCGACTCGCTCCCGATCGAGCTAGCCAGAAGCGTCTAATATTGGTTCATATAAAAGTTGAAAAGGCGGTTATCGTTGCACACGCTCCCTTCCGTGGGGGCCTCTCGATGGAGCTGGATTCATCGCTGTCGTGGATGGCTTTGCCATTGACGCCGGGCATTGCGGCGCGGCTGGCGATGGAATCCGAAAGGGAAGTGTCCGGCGTGCCCGGCAGTGTGACGCAACCCGTGAGCTTCCGCCGAAGACGTGATCGAAGAGCTTCTGACGCCGGTCAGGGCGGCCCTTACCCAGGCAGTGCAACCGGAGAAGGGTGAGGCGAATCTATTGGTTGCGGCTTCACTCAATCCCAGTGGAAAAAAGCTGTACGAACTGTTCAAACTCCGATAAGCCGCAACCGATTGATGACATCGTGGAGAGGAGCGGCTTGAACTCTAGGGAGGTTCTGGCTACGCTTTTTAATCTGGAGATGAAAGGGATTGTCCGGCAGTCGCCGGGGGAAATTGTTCAGCAAGATTTTTCTGTAGCAGGCAAGCTGCAGCCGGAAGCCGGCTTGACAGCTCTGATATAAGGTAGCGAGAAGGACACAGCCCGCGCCTGCGGCCCTTCCCTTGGAAGATTACGGGGTAAAACTGCATCATGGCTCGTTCGTTGGTAATTGTGGAGTCGCCTGCGAAGGCGAAGACCATCAACAAGTATCTTGGGAAGAATTACGTCGTGAAGGCGTCGGTCGGCCACGTACTCGACTTGCCGAGAAAGACGATCGGCATTCGTCTGCCCGATGAAGATGACGTTCCGCAAAAGAAGACGCGCGCGAAAAAAGGCGCGAAAAAGGTGAAGGAAAAGAAGGTTCGCAAGCCCGTCACGCTGGACGACGAAAAGATTTTTGAGCCGACGCTGCAGATTATTTCCGGCAAGGGCAAGGTCATCACCGACCTGCGCAAAGCGGCCAATACCGCCGATGCAGTTTATCTGGCGGGGGACCCGGATCGCGAAGGCGAAGCGATTTCCGCGCACCTCGCAATGGTGCTGGCGAAGCCGCACAAGTTCGAGGAGCAGGAGCCCAGCGCTCCGCGCTTTGGCCGGAAACCGAAACCGGTCGACCCGGCCGAAGAAGAGGAAAGGAAAAAGGCCGCAAAAGAAATTCCGGCGACCGATCCGAAAAAGATTTTCCGCGTAACCTTCAACGAAATTACGCCCAAGGCGATTCGCGCCGCGTTCGAACATCCGCGCGCTGTGAACACGAGCTTGGTGGACGCGCAGCAGGCGCGCCGCGTGCTTGACCGTATCGTGGGCTACAAGGTTTCGCCGCTCTTGTGGAACAAAGTACGCCGCGGATTGTCGGCGGGGCGTGTGCAGACTGTAGCGCTGCGCCTGATTGTCGAACGCGAGCAATTGATCCGAGCGTTCGTGCCGCAGGAATACTGGACCATCCACGCGATGCTGGAAGCGGGCGAACCGCCGATCTTCGAAGCCAAGCTCACCAAATATAAAGGTGAGGATATTGAAGTAGGAAATCAGGAAGCGTCGGACAAGGTTCTTGCCGCTTTGAAAAAAGCAAAGTGGCAGGTGGCGACAGTTACGCAAAAAGAAAAGAGGCGGAATCCGCCGCCGCCGTTCACCACGTCCAAGCTGCAACAAGCTGCGTTCAATCGGTTGCGCTACACGGCAAAGCGCACCATGTCTCTCGCCCAGAAGCTCTATGAAGGCGTGGAGCTTGGCGAAGAAGGCTCCGTCGCGCTGATCACCTACATGCGCACGGACTCGGTAAACGTTTCGAACGATGCGCTGGCGCAGGTGCGCGAATTGATTCCGGAGCGTTTCGGTTCGAACTACCTGCCGGAAAAGCCGAATTTCTACAAATCGAAAAAGGACGCGCAGGAAGCGCATGAAGCCGTGCGCCCGACGGACGTTTCGCGCGCGCCGGAAGATGTTCGCAAATATCTCGATGACGATCTGTTCAAGCTCTATCAATTGATTTGGCAGCGCTTCGTCGCCTCGCAAATGTTGCCGGCGGTGTTCGACCAGACCACAATCGACATTTCAGCCGGCGATTACACATTCCGCGCCACCGGTTCGGTACAAAAATTCGACGGCTACTTGCGCGTATATCAAATGCCCGCAGCGAATGCCGATCGCGAAGACGATGAAAAGGACGACGAGGGCGAAGGCAAGACACTGCCGCGCGTGAGCGAAGGCCAGGTGCTGCGGTTGGATGAAATTCGGCCCGAACAGCATTTCACGGAGCCACCGCCGCGTTTCAACGATGCGACGCTCGTGAAAGAGCTGGAAGAAGACGGCATCGGCCGCCCATCCACGTACGCCAACATTATTTCCACGCTCGTCGAGCGCGAATACGTTCGCAAGGAACAGGGACGGTTTTTCCCGACGATGCTAGGCGAGCGAGTCAGCATTCTTCTCGTAAAAAGTTTCGAGGACGTCTTCGACGTGACGTTCACCGCGCGTCTTGAAGAAGAGCTCGACGAAATCGAAGCAGGCAAGCTGCACTGGCGCGAGGCGGTAAAAGAGTTTTGGGAAAAATTTATCGTTGACCTGGATAAGGCCGGCGACGAAATGCTTTCTTACAAAGCCGGCATCGCGACCGGCAAGAAGTGCGAGAAGTGCGGCCAGGGCGAACTGCTCGAACGCATCAGCCGGCATGGATTTTTCCTGGGCTGCTCGCGCTACCCCGACTGCGATTTCATTCAGGACCTTTCGCCGGAATTGCCGGAGCAGGCCGACGGCGAAGCCAAAGTCGAGATCTGCGATAACTGCGGCAAGGAAATGGCCATCAAACGCGGCCGCTTCGGCGTATTCCTGGCTTGCACCGGCTACCCGGATTGCAAAACGACGCGCCGTCTTGTCGAAGGCACGCGCACAGCGCGTCAGCCGGATGAACCGCTCGACGAAAAATGCCCGACGTGCGGCGAAGGCCTCATCAAGAAGCACGGGCGCTTCGGTGAATTTATCGGTTGTTCTGGCTATCCAAAGTGCAAGTACACGCGGCCGATCACGCTCGGCATCAAATGCCCGAAGTGCAGCGAAGGCGAATTTGTTCGCCGTGGCAGCATTGGCAGAGGCGGGCGCACGCGAATTTTCTACGGCTGCTCGCGCTATCCCGACTGCGACTTTACAACGCCGTTCCAGCCCATCGCTGAACCGTGCCCAAAGTGCGGCGCGCCGTTCATCGTCGAAAAGAAATCAAAAATAGGTCTGGTTCGCACCTGCATTAAAGAAGGATGCGACTGGGAAAAACTCGCGCCTGAAGCGCCAGTCACGCAGCCCGAAGAAGCTACTCCGGTCGGCGCCAAGCCCTGAGAAATTTCATACAGGGATTTTATTTCGCAGTCGGTATGGTGTAATTCTCGTCCGTGTACACGGTGAGCGGCGCGCCCTGTTGATCTCCACATTCTTTCCGTTTTGATCAAACCAATCGGCCCGAACAGGACTGTCAGGGCAACCGTCGCGCCTTCCTTGCCTTCACCCTCGCGGCCCTTGCTGCTGCGTAGTTTCAATCGCCCATGCTCCAAAAGCTCGATAAACTCAGGTACTCCACTTTTCGGTTGTATCGGTTGGAAATGACGCTACGTGCCTTGCATGCAACTGCGCAACTCATCGCCAGTAATCTGCTCGAGCTTTTTCTCACTGGAATATAATTGCTGCTGACTTGCACCGAAAGGCCTCGCGCGGTCGTATGAAGAAGTCCATCCTGAAGTTCCTGGAATATCTTTACTCGGTGAAGAATTCTTCGCCGCACACCATTTCGAATTACGGCAACGACCTGCACCAGTTTCTCGCGTATTTCACACCGCCTGAGTCGGAGCCCCCGGCCCTTGCCTCAATCGATCACAAGCTCATTCGGGAATTTGTCGGGCACCTGCATGATCAGTCGCTCGAAAAAAGCTCGATCGCGCGAAAGCTCGCCGCGCTTCGTTCGTTTTTCAAATACTGCGTGCGGGAAGGCATGCTGAAGGAAAATCCCGCGCGTCTTGTGCCGACGCCGAAACTCCCGAAGCGCATTCCGTCCGTTCTCTCTGCTGAGGAAATGAATGGCTTCTTGAACCAGCTCGCCGGGATGAAGTCCGGTTCCGGCGCCAAAAATGAACCGCAAAGCCGTTCTAGCAAAGCCGAACGGAAACTGCCGCGAGGCAACGCCGACGAAGAGGGAATACTCATCAAGCGCGACCGCGCCATCCTTGAACTGCTCTACGCCGCCGGCCTTCGCGTCAGTGAACTCACCGGCCTAAATCTAGTGGATATGGATTGCAAAGACCGTATCTTGCGCGTTCGCGGCAAAGGCAACAAGGAGCGGATCGTTCCCTACGGCTCGAAGGCAGAAGAAGCGCTCGAAGCGTATTGGCCGGTGCGTGAGCGCTTGCTAATACAAAATCTGTCAGCGCGCCCAAAACTTGGCCTTTCCCCACACAAGCAGGCAATTTTCCTGAACTACGCCGGGCGGCGCCTGACGCAGCGTTCGGTCGGGCGCATCGTCAAGAAGTACGTGCGCCTGGTCAACGTCAACTGGGACCTGCATCCGCACTCGCTTCGCCACGCGTTCGCGACGCATCTTCTCGCCGACGGCGCGGACTTGCGCGCGATTCAGGAACTACTCGGCCATCAATCGCTCACCACTACGCAGAAATATACCCACGCATCCATCCGCCAGCTCATGGATATTTACGACAAAGCCCATCCGCATGCCTGAAATTTTCCCTGTATCCATTTGTCCCGGCCAGAACATCCAAACTCCATGACTCTGACGAAGACAGTTTGCATCACAGTGTTGGCGCTCATAGTCTTGGCCTCGCCGCGTCCGCTCTTTGCACAGGACAATTACGAAATTCAGGTATATCCGTATGAGACCGTCGAACCCGGCCACACGATGGTTGAACTGCACAGCAACTTCACTTTTGAAGGCTCCAAGTCCACCACCGACAAAACCTTTCCGACCAATCACCAGCTCCACGAGACCATCGAGATTACGCACGGCTTCACCGACTGGTTCGAAACCGGTTTCTACATCTTTACCTCCGCGCACAACGGCCAGGGCATCGACTGGGTCGGCGATCATATTCGTCCTCGCTTCCGCATCCCGCCAAAATGGAAATGGCCCATCGGCCTGAGTCTTTCGAACGAAATTGGCTACCAGCGCGCCAAATATTCCGCGGACACCTGGACGTGGGAGATGCGCCCCATCATCGACAAGCAAATCAACAAATGGTATTTCTCATTTAACCCGACCTTCGACAAATCTTTTCATGGCCCCAGCGTCCGCCAGGGTTTTGTCTTTTCGCCGAATGCGAAATTCAGCTACGACTTCAGCAAAAAAATCACCGGCGGCATCGAATACTACGGCTCGGTCGGTCCAGCCACGGAATTCGATCCCTTCCGCTTGCAACAACAGCAGATAGTCCCGGCGATAGATCTGAACCTCTCTCCAAAATGGGAAGTTAATTTCGGTCTCGGCGTCGGAATCACTGGCGCCACTGACCATCTCATCGCCAAGACCATCATCGGCTACCGCTTCGACTTTTGAGCCACATCCGATAACGACCTGATTCTCAAATTTTTGTCCATATCGAACTAACTTCTGAACCCTCGGCGCCGTCAATACTTCAGAGAACTGCGTTCCTAGACCGTCCTGGGATTGTGCCTTCCTTTTTCGTACCCATGCGACAGGTCCTCGAGAGGTTTGGTGCATTCCTTGCTGCAGATGCGTGTTGCCCGCCCTCTGTGGGCGTTGGCACTGCTCCTCCTCCTCTGGCCCGTAGCCGGCATCGCCGGCCCGCGCCCCAAAGATTCCGCCACCTTCGCCAAGCTGCACATTCCGCATCTAGAAAAGCGTCCCACGATCGAAGATTTTGAGTCCATGCAGCCTTCACCCGCGATTGCCGGCTCCATGCTCAAAGTCGATGGCTTCCTGCAGCGCGACCCGAAGGACGGATCGCCCATTTCCCAGAAAACGGAAGTCTATCTTGGTTACACCAACGAAAATCTCTATGTCGTCTGCTTGTGCTTCGATTCGGAACCAAACAAGGTCCGCACGCACATGGTGCGGCGCGAGCAAATCAACGACGACGATCAATTCGGTTTTGTCCTGGACACGTTCAGCGACCGCAAGACGGGCGTGTTTTTCTATGCAAATCCGTACGGCGTGCAACAGGACGGCATCTGGAACGACTTCAACGAGCCGGACTACTCCTATGACATGCTTTGGAACTCCCAGGGGCGCGTCAATTCGCAGGGTTACGTCCTCTGGTTTGAGATTCCGTTCCGCTCGCTGCGTTTTCCCCGCAGTACCGATCAAGAATGGGGAATCTTTTTCGAACGCGATATACGCCGCAATTTCGAATTCGCTTTCTATCCCCGCATTACCAGCAACGCGCAGGGCTTTCTGACTCAGGAAACCAAGATGGATGGCATGCGCGACATCTCGCCCGGCCGCAACATGCAGTTCATCCCTTACGGCTCGTTGCGTTCTTTCCGCGGCTTGGACGATCGTCCTGGCGGCGTTCCCAATTTTTCCGGAAAAAGTTTTGAGCCGCGTGCGGGTCTCGATTCAAAAATTGTATTCAAGGACTGGCTCGTCTTCGATTCCACGATCAATCCCGATTTTGCACAGGTCGAATCTGACGAGCCGCAAACTACCGTCAACCAGCGATTCGAAGTCTTCTTTCCGGAAAAGCGGCCCTTCTTTCTCGAGAACGGCAGCTACTTCGATACGCCCATCAATCTCGTTTTCACGCGCCGTATTGCAGACCCACAATACGGTCTGCGACTCACGGGCAAGCGCGGGCCCTGGTCGATTGGCACGCTCTTTGCGGACGATCAATCGCCCGGCGGCAGCGTGGATCCATCCGATCCCCTGCACGATCGCAGAGCCTATTTCGATATCGTTCGCGTGAATCGCGATATCGGCAAGCAGTCCACGATCGGCTTCATTTATACCGACCGTGAACTGAACGCACCTCCGAACACCGCTTGTACCGACAATCGTTGCATCATCCGGTCGAATCGTGTCGGCGGCATCGACGCAAAAATCACCTTCAGCAAGACCTGGTACACGCAGATTCAAGCGCTCGCCAGCTCCACGGATTTTAACGACGGCTCACACAAGGGCGGTCCGGCTTTTCATTACTGGCTCGAGCACAGCACCCGTAAAGTGGAATACAACGTGATGTATCAAGACACGTCAGAAGGGTTTCAAACGGAGACTGGTTTTTTCCGTCGCCCCGACGTTCGCCGCTTCAGCCAGTTCGCGATGTACCGTTTTCGCCCGGAAGGCAAACGTCTGGTCTGGCATGGCCCCAGCATTTTCACCATCAACAATTGGGACCATAAAGGCAACCGGCTGGAATGGTTTACGAACGCCAATTACCGCGTCTTGTTTCAGCGCCAGGTTTTCTTCGGCGCTTTCGTCAACGCAGGTCACGAATTGCTTCGCCCGATTGATTTCAGCACTCTGCCGGACAATCGCGACTACGCCCATCATCACTACGGTTTTTTCTTTCAAAACGGCTTTTCCAAGCGCGTCTCGTTAAATGGCGAAGTCGGCTGGGGCAGAGACACCAACTTTGATTCCCCCAGTTTTCCGGTGGCTCAGGCCCCCTATCTCGCTCATTCCAGCTACGCTCAAATCTTTTTGACGCTGCGCCCCGTGAGCAAGCTCACGATCGACAACACTTATCTTCTTTCACGCCTCCGCAGCCTTTCGAATGGCCCGGGTATTTTTGACAATCACATCATTCGCTCCAAATGGAACTACCAGTTCACTCGTGAATTTTCGCTTCGCTTTATCGGCCAGTACTCCTCGAATCTCGCCAACCCCAACCTCACGTCGCTGCAAACCACCAAGAATTTCAACGCCGACGTACTCTTCACCTATTTGCTTCATCCGGGCACGGCAATCTATTTCGGCTACAACAGCAATCTGCAAAATCTCGATCCCAGTCTGACTTTCGATCCAGGCGGCAACCTGAACCGGCTCCGTGACCATTACATCAACGACGGACGCCAGGTGTTTGTTAAGGTCTCTTACCTGTTCCGTTTTTAAGACCCGCTGCATAACGGTTTTCACTAAACACGCATCTACTTTCTAGCACGCTCGCAATCTGCTCCCTGGGAGACCTCCAGAATGGATTATCACCTCGCGCAAATTAACATTGGACGCCTTGTCGCGCCGATTGACGATCCGCTGATCGCCGGCTTTGTCGCGCAACTCGACCCCATCAACGCGCTCGCCGAAAGTTCGCCGGGGTTCGTCTGGCGCCTCAAAACCGATTCCGGTAATGCCACCGACATCGCCTATAACGACGATCCGTTCGTCATCGTCAATATGTCCGTTTGGGAATCGGTCACGGCGCTGCGTGATTACGTCTACCGGTCGCAGCACACCCACGTCCTTAAAGACCGCGCGAAATGGTTCGAAAAAATGGACAAGCCTCATTACTGTCTCTGGTGGATCCCCGCTGGCCACGTTCCGACGGTCGCCGAAGCCCGAGCCCGCCTCGAGCACTATCAACTTCATGGCCCGACGCAGCACTCTTTCTGGTTTTCGAAGCTTTTTCCGGAGCCGGAAGGCGACGCCGTCGCGGTTTAATCGTTCGTTGCGGGCGTTACTATCGCCCGAAAACCCGACGTTGACGCTCCTTCAATCGCCCCGTATAATTAGAGTTTGTCTTTAGCTCCTGGAGGGTCGATGTACGCCGTTATCAAGACCGGAGGAAAGCAGTACCGCGTCGCGCCGGGCGACACCATTCGCATCGAGCGGGTGGACGGTAAAGTGGGCGAAAAGGTGACCTTCGGGTCGGTTCTTTCCGTGCACGGAGATGACAAGAAGCTTTTGACCGGTGCCGATGCCGCCAAGGCCGTTGTTTCCGGCAAGATTGTCGCGCAAGATCGCGGCAAGAAGCTCACCGTTCTCAAGTTCAAGAAAACCAATCAATACAAGATTCAGCGTGGCCACCGGCAGAACTACACCGCCGTCGAGGTCAACGACATCAAGCTGTAGATTTCTGAAATGGATTCTGTGGTAGCCGATCGTTAGATCGGTTCCCTGCAAAATATTCCGAAGGATAAATGTCATGGCACATAAGAAGGGTGGCGGCTCCTCAACAAACGGCCGCGATTCGCACGGTCAGCGGCTCGGCGTAAAGCGTTTTGGCGGGCAGCTCGTCAACGCGGGCACGATCATCGTTCGCCAGCGCGGCACGAGGCATCAGGCTGGCGAAAACGTCGGGCAGGGCAAGGACGACACGTTATTCGCGCTCGTGACCGGCCACGTCAAGTTTCAAGACAAGGGCCGTCGCGGCCGCTTCATCAGCGTCATTCCCGCCGCGAACTAAGGATTGTGTAGGGGCGGGACTCGAGTCCGCCCATCTTAAAACGCTTCCGCGGTCTCTGCCCCGGCAGAGACCGCTTTTTCTTGGCGCTCACCCTAGCCAGCGGTTGTTATCCTGAACCTATCCGCAGAGGATAGGTGACAGACCTCAGCGTAAACTGCACCTCGGGGTTTACGCGCGAAGCAAAGGCATTCATGTTCGTTGACGAAGCAAAAATCGCAATCAAGGCCGGCGACGGCGGCAACGGCTGCGTTGCGTTCCGCCGCGAAAAATATGTCCCCCGCGGCGGCCCGAGCGGCGGCGACGGCGGCAATGGCGGCAGCATCTATCTCGAAGCCAATCCCAACGACAACACGCTTCTCCGTTACCGCTACAATCGCGAATTCAAAGCCGACCGTGGCCGTCACGGCGAAGGTTCGAATTGTACCGGCCACTCCGGCGCGGACATGATTCTGCTGGTTCCCGTCGGCACGATGGTCTACGACGGCGAAACCAACGCAACGCTTGCCGACCTCGCGACGCCCGGCCAGCGCGTTCTCGTCGCGCACGGCGGACGCGGCGGTCGTGGCAATCAGCATTTCGCCAAGCCCTGGCATCAAGCGCCGCGAGAACATGAAGAAGGTCACCAGGGTGAAGAGCGCAATCTCCGGCTCGAACTAAAACTTCTCGCCGACGTCGGCCTCGTCGGTTTTCCCAACGCCGGAAAATCCACGCTCATCTCCGTCATCTCCGCCGCGCGGCCAAAAATCGCCAACTATCCTTTCACCACGCTCGAACCGAATCTCGGTGTGGTCAACGCCGACGGAGGCACCGGCGGTCATGGCACCGAACTCGGCCGCACCTTCGTCGTCGCCGATCTTCCCGGCCTCATCGAAGGCGCCCACGAAGGCGCCGGCCTCGGCATCCGCTTCTTGAAACACGTCGAACGCACGCGCCTCCTCGTTCATCTCATTGACACGAGCGACGCCACCGACGCCGATCCAGTTCACTCCTTCGAAGTCATCACCGGCGAACTCCGCGCCTTCAGTGAATCTCTCGCCGAAAAGCCCATGATCGTCGTCGCTTCCAAACTCGACGCCACCACCGATCAAACGCGCGTCAACGAACTCCGCGCTTTTTGCGAAAAACACAATCTCCCCTTCCACTCCATCTCTGCCCCAACCGGCGACGGCGTCAAAGAACTAGTCCGCGCCATGGCCGACGCCCTCGACAAGATTCCCAAGGTTGCACACTCCGCACTGGACTTGGAGCACGAGCCACAGGAAAATAGTGCGCAAGCATCCTCTACGGAGTCGCATTGACCACCGCCCAAGCGCACCGCACCGCCGCTAAGCATCATCCTCGCCGCATCGCGCTCTTTGGCGGCTCCTTCGACCCCATCCACAACGGTCACCTCGCTGTCGCCCGCGCCGCCGACCGCCGCTTCAATTTCGATGAAATTCATTTCATTCCCGCGAGTCGCCCCCCGCACAAACTAAAGCAACACCTTGCGCCGTTTCCGCACCGTTTCGCCATGGTCTCGCTCGCCTGCACCGAACATCCGCATTTCGTTCCCTCGCTCGCCGAAGCAGGCGACGATTTTGCCGGCAATCAGCTCCACTATTCAGTGGACACCGTCCGCTACTTCCGCCACGCCTACTCCGGCGATCGTATCTTCTTCATGATCGGCGCCGACGCCTTCCTCGACATTCCCATGTGGAAGGAATACGAAACACTGCTCGGCCTTTGCGATTTCATCATCGCCAATCGCCCTGGCATTCGCACTGAAGCGCTCAAGCTCGTCATTCCTCCCGACCTCATCGCTCCCGCCCACGCCAAGCGCGAAGACGATCCCGTCCCCGCGTCGCAGCTTGTTGCGCATCTCCGCAAGACTTCCGTCTATCTCCTCGAAACCGTCTCCAGTGACATCTCCGCCACGGAAACCCGCAAACGCGCCCAGCGTGGCCAGTCCATTCATGGACTTGTTTCCGCGCGCGTCGAGGAATACATTCTTAAGCAGCGCTTATACAGATAGATGGAGAGCTGACCCAGGGTCGGATAGGTGTCAGAAATAGGTGAAAGACCACAGGTGAAACTCGAAACCCTCCCACGCACCGTGCGCCTCGCTGTCGAGGCCGCGCAAAACAAAAAAGCTTCCGCCATTACCGTCTTGGATCTCTCCGGCCTCGGCACGTTCACCGAATATTTCGTCATCTGCACCGGCTTCAGCACGCCGCAGGTGCAAGCCATCTGCACCGAAGTGGAAGGTCTTCTTTACAAAGAATTGAAGCGCGAACCCGAACATCGCGAAGGCCAGCGCTCCACCGATTGGGCTCTGCTCGATTTCGGCGGCTTCATCGTGCACGTTTTTTCCGAACAGGCTCGCCGCTTCTACGATCTCGAACGCCTCTGGCGCACTGTCCCCAAGCTCGAAATCCCGGACACACCGGACGCCGCCTTTTCTCCCAGCCGCAGCGAAGCTTCCTGAGTCCGTTGTAGCGCCGTCCCTTCGGGGCGGCATCTTCGATGTCAAACCCTACACCGCTCGTTCTGGCCGAACCGCGCACACTTCCCGGCGCCACATTCTTCGCCTAAACTCAATTCATGCCCGCCACACTTACCGTCAACCGCAATGCCACCGACGACGCCCAGCAGCGTCAGATTATCGTCTCCCTCGACGGCGAACCCGTAGCTGAACTCATGTTCGGTGACTCCGTCACCCGCGAAATTCCCGCAGGCCCGCACACGCTTTTCGTCGACAACACCTGGAACAGGAAATCCACAAATTTCACCGTCGCCGAAAACGAAAAAATATCCTTCCTCACCAAAAGCCGTTCCAGCCGCTTTGCCGATTTCCTCCTCATGTTTTTCGGCGCCGGCCCTCTAAAAGTCTTCCTCACCCGCCAATAACATGTTGGTAGGGGGAACGCTTTTGATCAAGGTGTCATTCCGACCGGAGCGGCCCGGTTTTTCCTTGCGTGCGGTCTGTGCACGCCGGGCCGGGTAGCGGAGCAATCTCTCTCTCGCGATCGCGACGCGCAAAACCAGCCTTCGAACTGGCGGTTGCCAGTTCACGTTTTCCCTCAAAATAACCCTTGACAACCTATACTGTGTATAATACAGTATGCGCCATACACCATATGATGCACAGCCAAGACAACCTTAACCTCTTCCAAAACCTATGTTTAGAGCTCCGCCGTGGCTCCTTGATCCTCGCCGTCCTCGCCTGCCTCCGCTCCGAACAGTACGGTTACACCCTCCGCAAAACGCTCGCCGATCGTGGCCTCGACATCGAAGAGGGCACCCTCTACCCCCTCCTCCGCCGCCTCGAAACCCAGGGCCTTCTTCTTAGCGAATGGCGCGAAGCGGAAAAGCGCAACAAACGGTTTTACCGGCTCTCCATGCTCGGCGAAGAAATCCTCGAAAAACTTCTCGCCGAATGGAAAGCCATCGACGCATCTCTGACCGAGATCGTGAAAGGGTAATGTCATGCCGCCTCTCGACCGTTATCTCAGCAATCTCGCAAAACTTCTTCCCGCCGATCAACGCGAAGACATCCTGCGCGAACTTTCCGAGGATATCCGCTCGGAAATCGAAGACAAGGAATCCGAACTCGGTCGCCCGCTGACGGAAGCCGAGCAGCTCGAAATCCTCAAGCGTCGCGGCAACCCGCTTCAGGTCGCCGCCGGCTACACGCCGAATCAAGGCACGTTCGCCTTCGGTCCGCAGATCATCGGCCCGGTCCTTTTTCCGTTTTACGTTCGCGTGCTCACCTTCAATCTCGGCCTCACGTTTCTCATTGTCGGCGCCGTCTTCGCGGCCCTCTCGCTCGCCGGGCAGCCAATCCATTTCGGCGACCTGTTTTCGAGCGTCGTTCTCCAGCTCTTCATCCAACTCACCGCGGTCACCGTGATTTTCGCGCTGGTCGAAAAACACCTTTCCCGTCAGCCGCACGATTGGAGCAAGGAAGATTTTGAAAAAAATCTCAAAGCTGCCATACAAAGCCGCATTGAAAAGAAGATTCAAACTGGGCCGAAAGAAGTCTCCCGCTTCGACTCCATGGCCGTTTTGGTCGCCAGCAGCGTTGCGCTGCTCTGGATGCAATCGATCTGGACCAATCAGTACCTCATCTTCGGCCCCGCTGCATTGCTAATCGCCCTGGCGCCCATCTGGCACGCCGTCTACCTTCCAACGGTTTTCATCGTGCTCGTCACCATCGCTCGCGCCGCCGTAAGTATTGCCCGCCCGGACTGGGTCCTCTTCCGCGACGTCGTTTCCGTCATTCTGGACGCAGCCAGCCTCGCCATCGTTTACACGCTCATGTTCGCCCACACCTGGGTCGTTCCCGCTGCCACCGCCGCCTCCAACTCCCAACACATTGCCAGCGTCGTCAACCAATGGTTTCCTTACGCTATCTTCGCTTCCGCCATCATCGCCCTTGTGCAGGCCATCAAAAGTCTAATCCGCCTTTACAAAAACTGGCGCTGGCACCGCTCGCCGCAGGATTTAACTCGCTAGCTCGTGCGAATCTCCGTCCGCGCCCACCACCGTCATCAGGGTCTCTTTCTTTTTCTTCGATGACTTGAGCCGCCGCCCCTTTCCATGCATGCTATGACCTTCAATCTCCCGGAGGAACCCATGTCCAAGAAATCCATTCTCATGCTCGTCGGCGATTACGTCGAAGACTACGAAGTGATGGTCCCCTTTGAAGCGCTTCAGATGGTTGGCCACACCGTCCACGCCGTTTGTCCCGGCAAGAAATCCGGCGAGTTCGTTCCCACGTGCATCCACGATTTCGAGGGCGATCAGACCTACACCGAGAAGCGCGGCCACAATTTCGCTCTCAACGCCACCTTCGATCACGTCAAACCGGAAGACTACGACGCCCTCATGATCCCCGGAGGCCGCTCGCCCGAATACCTTCGCCTCAACCCCAGAGTCATCGAAATCGTCCACCATTTCACAAAAGCCAACAAACCCGTCGCCGCCATCTGCCACGCCCCGCAAGTTCTCGCCGCCGCTGGAGTCTTAAAAGGGAAAAAATGCAGCGCCTACCCCGCCACCGGTCCCGACGTGACTCTCGCCGGCGGCGAATACGTCAGCGGCCCAATGACCGAAGCCGTCGTCGACGGCAATCTCGTCACCGGCCCCGCCTGGCCCGCCCTCCATTCCTGGCTCGCCAAACTTCTAGCCGTCCTCGGCACCAAAATCGAAGCCTGATGGCAATTTGCTTCGGTCGGCTGGCCACCTAGATACGCCCCTGAGAAACTCCGATCTCGCTTGCCTCGCTCTGCCGATGGCATTCTGGTTGATCAAACGGAAAGGTATGCGGACATCGCTTGCTCCCGACTCATATATTGCAATAAGGGGCGTAGATAACTACGTATCCCGAGATGTTGCCATGAGTAAGTGCTACCGACCTTAAAAACAAGGGCTCTGCAGATTCTGTGATGGAACTGGACTTACCAAAGAACACATTTGGTCAGACTGGTTAAAATCAGTTCTGCCTGCCGCATTGGCAGGTATCAAGCAGCGGCCTGCGCAACTTGCGGTTCCTGGGGGAATTTGTCTTCTTTGACCGTGAGGATGCGTCAGCCCTTCAATTCCCTGGAAGCAAATCCGCCGGCTTAAGATCCCGCCCTCCTACGAAAATTTTCTCAATCGCGTCATACGCTTTGATCGTTTTCAAAGGATCCGCGCCGAGCAGCAACAAATCAGCGCGTTTTCCCACCTCAATCGCCCCGCGGTCTCCCGCGATTCCAAACGCAACCGCATTGTCCAGCGTTGCCGCTCGCAAAATCCGCGCCAGTGGCACACCTGCTTCCGACCAGCGCTCCAACTCCATCCTTTCGTTCAGTCCAAAAGGGTTTCCAATCCCGCCGCCCGGCGGCGTATCGCTTCCGAAGAGCAACTTTCCCCCGTCGGCTTGCAGCAAGCGCGTCGTCGCCATCACCCGCGCCGGCCCGATCGCCATCGCCTTCGACGGTTCCATCGTCGGCGTCCCAAAGACTTTCAGAATCGCCCCCCTGTATACGTCGGCTGTCGCTTGCCAAGCCTTCTTCCCCTCATCGCTTTTCAAATAAGCAATCACGACTCGTGGCAGCGACTTCCCCAATCTCGGATCATCCAGAATCGACCGGTCAAAAACCGACTCATCGCCATAGACAACCTGCATCGTCGGTTGCACGTAAATCCCCGCGCGTGCCGCCGCATGCACCACTTCCTCCGCTTCTTCTGTCGGAGCTGTCTCTTTCCGATCGCCCGGCCAATGCCAAAGTCCGTGCGCAATCACGTCCGCGTGCGCACCCATCGCCGCTCGCCAACCCTCAACCCCAGTCGCGTGAACGACAAGAACCAAACCCCGCTTTTTTGCCTCCGCCCTTACCTCTGCAAGCGTTTCCGCGCTCGGTACCGGCCAGTGAAACACTCCGCCGAATCCCGGCTCCACAAAAGTCTTCACGCAAATTGACCCGTCCGCCGCCGCACGTTCCACCGCCCGCTCCGGCGTAAACTCCTTTGGATCCAGATTTGCCGGCCAATCCTTTGCTAGTGTTTTGTCGTACACCAGATTCATGCGCTTGGCCGCTTCTGCGTCTTTCGGCGGTCGTAGCGCCGTGTACCCGCCTGGAACTCGCACCCCGGGTCCGCAATGAAAAAACGTCGGATGAATTGGCGCCGCACTAAGCTGTTGCAGGGTGTCGCCGGACGGATTCAGATCCACCACCGTCGTAAATCCAAACGCAAGAAACGCTCGCGGCACCTGCGCCCGCAAAGCCTGCACCAGTTCCGGATGCGCGTCCGCTCCATCGTCATCTAGCGGCGACAGATCGCCCGCATGCACATGCGAGTCAATCAGCCCCGGAATCAAGAATTTGCCGCGCCCATCAATCCGCTTTGCACCCGGCCCCACAGCTAGCTTCGTTCCGATCTGCGCAATCTTCCCGTCTCGAATCACCACCGTCGCATGCTCCAGCGGCGCCTTCCTCTCCGCCGAAATCACCGTCACATCCTCGATCACCGTCGTCGTGGCGGATTCCTTGCCCGCCGCGTTTCCTTTCTGTGCCTGAATTCCTCCACTAAGAAAACTCGTCATCACAAATCCAACCCAAAATCCCTGCGCTGCGTGTTTGATCATGCGCCCAGCCTCCGCCCGCGTTCGTCTCGCCAATCGAACAACCCAAACAGACGTTGCCTCATGCTCCTCAGGTACGCTCTCGCGCAATAGAATGTTCAGTCGCCCATTCTAATCAGCCTAAAGTTCCATAGAATCAATACTTAGAAAACCCATCCCTCTGAGTCCTTTAGAATCAACACTTACAAAAAAAGGGGGAAGGGGGGAGGTAGTCAAGACTTGCCCCGAGCGACCTTGCGAGAGGTTAACCAAGCGCCCGGTCAGGGTGCGTCCTGAGGAGCAACGCGACTACGAAGGATCCCTGCCAATACTTCCTCACCTCGCTACAATGGACCCATGCCTGACCGCCTTCCCTGGATCGCCGAAGACCCCGCTTCGCGCCGCCTGCTCGATCTCGCGGAAAAAGTCGCCGCTGCCCCCACCACGCTTCTCATCACCGGTGAATCCGGTTCCGGCAAAGATCATCTTGCGCGCCTCATTCACGAACTCGGTCCGCGCCGCGACGCGCCGTATCTCAAAATCGATTGCGCTTCGCTTCCACCCGCTCTCGTCGAAAGCGAACTCTTCGGCCACGAACGCGGCTCGTTCACCGGCGCTGTCGACCGCAAACTCGGCCGTCTCGAACTGGGTGGCGCCGGCACGATCGTCCTCGACGAAGTCGCCGCGCTTTCTCCCACCGCGCAAACAAAATTGCTTCGCGTTTTGCAGGAGCGTACATTCGAGCGCCTCGGCGGCACCGAAACGCTTCACATCGAAGCGCGGCTTATCGCCATCACGAACACCGACCTCCCTGCCGCCGTCGCTGCCGGCCAGTTCCGCGAAGATCTTTTCTTCCGGCTGAACGTTCTCCCCATCGCGGTTCCTCCGTTGCGCGAACGCCGCGCCGACATCTTGCCCCTCGCCGATCATTTGCTTGGATCGCTCGGTGCCATTCACCATCGCGCCAGCTTGCAACTTTCTGACGCGGTGCGCCGCATGCTCTCCGCGTACGCCTGGCCCGGCAACATCCGCGAACTGCGCAATGTCCTTGAGCGAGCCGTTGTTTTCGGCAAGGGACCGGAACTCGCGCCGGAAGATTTTTCGGAAAATATTCGCGCTGCAGCCGGCGGAACCGCGGTGCTTGCGGGTCTCCGTTCCCTCGAACAGATCGAACGCGACGTTATTTTGCAAACGCTTGAAGCCACGCGCTATCAAATTTCCAAATCGGCGGAAATCCTCGGCATCAGCCGCAAGACGCTGCTCGAGAAAAGAAAAAAATACGGTCTACAATAATCGGAAATGAAAATACGTTTGCTAGCGCTCGGAAAAATACGCCGTCCCGAACTTCGCGCAGTATTTGAAGACTACGTGAAACGCATTTCGCACTCGTGTCCGATTGAAGTAAACGAAGTGCGCGACGCCGAAGCCGCCATCAAACGCCTTGACGCGGACCGCGCAGCCACCGCGCTTCTCCTCGACGCCGGCGGAAAACAGCAGGATTCCGATTCGCTCGCCAAATGGCTTGTTGACCAGCGCGACCGCGGCACCCGCGAAGTCACCTTCGTCTGCGGCGACGCCGACGGATTTCCCGATTCCTTGCGCCAGCGAGTTCCACACAAACTTTCTCTCAGCGCGATGACGTACTCGCACGAACTTGCCCGCGTTATGTTCGTCGAACAACTTTACCGTGCCTTCGCCATTGTCTCCGGCAGCCCGTACCCAAAATAACCAAACTCGTGCAACACTAAGCGTCCATGTCCATACGATTGATTCCAGACGAAGACAAGCCGTACACCGCGATTGAAATTGCGCTCGAATCGCCCTTGCCCGATTACGATATCCACGAGCTCGAGCAGCCGACTCCGCGCGACGTCGATTCCATTCTCGTGTCGCAAGGCTTCCGCGATTTGATTGACGACGCGCGAGGAATCCTGCTGGAATTGTTGGCGTCGGTCAGCGATATCGCCGGAATCGAGCCGGGAGAATCGCCACTCGCTCCACTGCACATCACGGATCACGATCCTTGCCACTTGGAATTGGTGCAACTCACCGGCGCTATCTGCCCCGGCAAGGAGGACGATGTCTACCGCCCCGGTCTGTGGATCGTCATTCGCGACATGCGTTGCAAACCCGGTTCGCCGATGACGGAAGTTGCGCGCAACCGGGTGCAGGGTATCGCGCGGCAATTGGTAAAGCGCTTGGAACTCTAGGAAAATTCAGAGACCATGCCGGAAGAAAAGGGATTGTTGATTGTTTATACCGGGCCGGGAAAAGGAAAAACCACCTGCGCGCTCGGCACCGCGTTTCGCGCAGTGGGACAGGGCTTGCGCGTGCTGATGGTGCAATTTATCAAAGGCTCGTGGCACTACGGCGAGCTGGACGCGGCGAAAATGCTCGGCGACGACAAGTTTGAAATTCGTCCGATGGGACGCGGCTTCGTGAAAATCGGCGGCGCGGAAACTGATCCCGAAGATATTAAGTTGGCGGAAGAGTGCTGGAATGCGGGACGCGAGGCGATCTATTCCGGAAAATACGAATTGGTGGTGCTCGACGAAATCAACTATGTAATCAGCTACAAAATGCTGGAGGCCGAAAAAATCGTTGAAGCTCTAAAAGGCCGGCCGGAACGCGTGCACGTGATTTGCACTGGCCGCAACGCGCATCCAAAATTGGTCGAACTCGCGGATCTCGTGACGGAAATGAAGGAAGTGAAGCACCCGTACACGAAAGGCATTCTCGCGCAGCGTGGTATAGACTACTGAATGAGAGTTGTCAGTTTGTGAGTGATAAGCAGTTACGGAAACAAGACGGTTCGGCAGGGCTTGCGCCCGACTTTCTTACTTGAAACTGAAGACTGAAAATGGCCTGGTTTAAGCGAGAGAAAAAAGGAATTGACGAAGCGACACCGCCGGAAGAGCGGCGCGTGCGCACGGAAGGTCTCTGGACCAAGTGCGAAAATTGCCGCGCGATTACGTTTCGTAAAGACCTCGAAGAAAATCTGTTCGTCTGCCCGAAATGCCAGTTTCACTTCAAGGTGAGCGCAACGCAGCGGCTGGAAATGTTGCTGGACGATCGCTGGACGGAACATGACGCCGGAATGGTTTCTACAGATCCCCTTAATTTCGTGGACACGAAGCCGTATGCGAAGAGAATCAAGGAAGCGCAGAAGAAACTGGGCATGAACGACGCGGTGATTACCGCGGAGGGTCAGTTAAGCGGCAGGCCGGTTGTGGTTTGCGCGATGGAATTTGGATTTATCGGCGGTTCGATGGGTGCGGTGGTCGGCGAAAAAGTGACGCGTGGGATTGAGCTTTCGCTTTCGACGCGTCAGCCGTTCATCGCGGTTTCGTGTTCGGGCGGCGCTCGCATGATGGAAGGCACGATCAGCCTGATGCAGCTCGCCAAAGTTTCCGCGGCTCTCGCGAAGCTGGATGACGCGAAATTGCCGTACATTTCGATTTTGACCGACCCGACGACGGGCGGCGTGACCGCGAGTTTTGCGATGCTTGGCGATTTGAATATCGCGGAACCTGGCGCGTTAATCGGATTTGCCGGGCCGCGCGTGATTGAACAAACAATTCGGCAGAAATTGCCGGAAGGATTTCAGCGCTCGGAATTTCTGCTCGAACACGGATTTCTCGACGCCGTCGTACCCCGCAAAGAATTAAAAGCCTTCGTCGCGTCCTCGCTCGACCTTCTGATTGGCTGAAATGAATTACGCCGAGTCCCTGAAGTATCTTTTTTCTTTGGGCAGAGAACTCGCCGCGCCGACGCAGGCCGCCGCCGCAAAATTTGACCTCGAGAATATTTCCACTCTCGCGGAAGCGCTTGGCCATCCCGAGAGAAAATATCGCAGCGTTCATATTGCCGGAACGAATGGAAAAGGTTCCACCGCCGCGTTCACGGAATCCGTTCTCCGCACCGCAGGAATCAAAACCGGCCTTTACACGTCGCCGCACCTGGAAAGAATCAACGAACGCATCCGCGTAAATGGCGAAGAGATTTCCGATGCGGACTTTGCAGAATCCTTCACGAAAATACGGGTTTTGATCGAAGGGCTGCTGGCGCAGGGAAAACTGCGGGCACATCCGACTTTTTTTGAAGTGGTGACCGCACTGGCGTTTGGGCATTTCGCGCAAGCCGGCGTGCGGTTTGCGATATTTGAAGTGGGACTTGGCGGACGGCTCGATGCGACCAACATTGTGACACCGGACGTGAGCGTCATTACGCGGATAGATTTTGACCACGAGAACTTTCTGGGGCATTCGCTTACGGAAATTGCCGCGGAGAAGGCGGGGATCATCAAGACGGGAGTGCCAGTCGTTTTGGCCAAACAGCGGCCCGAAGCGCGCGATGTGATATTGAAACGAGCGGCGGAACTTGGCGCTGTGGTGCATGAGAGCGAAAAGGAGCATGTCGCGGAGGTTGTTGCCTTTGTGGATGGATGCGTTCGCGCGGACGTGACGGAAGTAAAGAGCGGGGCCAGATTTCGCGTGGCGCCGAATCTGCGCGGCCGATTTCAATTGGGTAATGCGATGAATGCGATTGCCGTCGCGGAGATGCTGCGGCTGCGAGGGGGAGTGATAAGCGATGCGGCGATCGAGCAGGGAATTGCGAATGCAGTTTGGCCCGGGCGAATTGAGAAATTGCAATCGGGACCGGATGTCTATCTGGACGGAGCGCACAATCCGTCTGCGGCACGGGAGTTGGCGGATTTTCTGACCGAGAATTTTACGGGGCGCAAAGTGACGCTGCTCTTTGCGGCGATGCGGGACAAGGCTGTGGACGAGATCGCCGGAATTCTTTTTCCGCATGCCGCGGAGGTGATTTTTACGCAGCCGAAGATTTCGCGGGCGATTTCCGCGGCGCAGCTTGCCGAGATGGGTGCGGAATATGCTTCACGATTTCGCGTGATTCCGAACGCAGAAACCGCATATGAAGAAGCGCTAGCCGACGCCACTCCCGACCACGCTATCTTTATTACGGGCTCGCTCTATCTTGTGGGTGAGTTGCGGCAGTATTGGAAGGCGCGTTCGCAGTTTGCGGCGCCGTGAAGTCAGCTGTGTCGCGCCGACGGCGCTTTCGGTGTGAAGCGGCAGGACAAAGAGCGTGGTTGCAGCCTGGAATGCGTGCGGCGAGCCAGGCGCGGCCAGTTGGGCTTGAGTCCTGAACGAAACGAGAAACCGCGAAGAAAGCGGATTTGACGAGGAACTGGAAGATGACGGAACCGGCGGCGGGGAAAAATAAGACGTTGGGCGAGCACATACGGGAAGTTGGGTCAGCGGCGGCGCGGCTGATCGGGTTTGAAGTGCCGGAGTCAGGCGGCGGGCGCGCAGTGGTGACGCTACAGGCGGGGCCTCAACATGCGAATCCGATGGGGACGCTGCACGGCGGAATTTTATGCGACATCGCGGATGCGGCAATGGGGATTGCGTTTTCCTCGACGCTGGAGCCGGGCGAGACGTTTACGACGGTGGAGTTGAAGATTAACTTCTTGCGGCCGGTGCGAGAGGCGAAACTAAGAGCGGAAGGGCGAGTGGTGCATCGGGGACGGACGATCGGGTATGTGGAGTGCGACGTTGTCGATGAAAGCGGGAAGCTGATTGCGAAATCGAATTCGACGTGCTTGGTGCTGCGCGGAGAGAAGGCGGCAGGGAGATAAGAGGTGAGAGGATTTCATCTTCGCGCATTCAGCTGACCCGTGTAGAGCTGCGGGCAAGCCACGATCCCTCCCTTCGGTCGGGATGACAATGGGTGGACGTTTGGGGTTGATGGCAAGAAGGGTGTTTGGCGGCGTTGGTTGAGTGCGATAGGGCGAGATAGAATGAACCACCTTGCGTACTAGACGGGCAGAGGAATTGATGGCGAAACCGCAAAGAGCCAAGAACAAGGCGTTGGTGGGGATTATCATGGGTTCGACTTCCGACTGGGAGACGATGCAGCATGCGGCAGAGATGCTGGAAGAGCTTTCTGTGCCGCATGAGACGCGGGTCGTTTCGGCGCACCGGACGCCGGATTTGCTTTTTGAGTATGCGACGAGTGCGGAGACGCGCGGGATTGAAGTGATTATCGCGGGCGCGGGCGGCGCGGCGCATTTGCCGGGGATGACGGCTGCGAAGACGGTGTTGCCGGTGCTGGGTGTTCCCGTGGAATCGAAGGCGTTGAAGGGGCTCGATTCGTTGCTTTCGATTGCGCAGATGCCGGGGGGAATTCCGGTGGGAACGCTGGCGATCGGAAAAGCGGGCGCAATCAATGCGGCGTTGCTGGCGGCGGCGATGCTGGGTGCGAAGCATCCGGAGATCCGGGAAGCATTGCGAAAGTTCCGGTCGAATCAAACGAAGAGAGTTTTGGCCACGCGCGATCCGGCGAAGGCACTGCCCGGCGGCGCGAACAAGCGGAACAAGGGCCGTTGAACGGATGCGGCTCGGCCAGCAGCTAAACAGGAGACGAGCGACCGCGTATTGCCGCACCGCGCTAAGAATGCGGGATTCGGAATGAAACTAACGGTAAAGGTCGAGTGGGGGACGGGATTGTGAGTGAGGTAGGCGCGTGACGATTGGGATTCTGGGCGGTGGACAGCTTGGCTATATGCTGGCCTTGGCTGGCTATCCGTTGGGGCTGCACTTCCGTTTTCTCGATCCTTCGCCGCAAGCACCGGTGGGAAGAATCGCGCACCGCGTGACAGCGGAATATTCGGATCACGATGCATTGGAGAAATTCGCGCACGGGTTGGAACTCGTGACGTATGAGTTTGAGAATGTGCCAGTCGAGGCAGCGCGATTTTTGGCGAAGCATGTGCCGGTGTATCCGCCGCCGGAAGCGCTGGAAGCGGCGCAGGACCGGCTGAACGAAAAGACCCTCTTCAAGAAGTTAGGGATTGCGACGACTTCGTTTGTGGAAGTGAACGGCGCCAGCGACGTGGATGCGGCGGCGAAGAAGATTGGACTGCCGGCGGTGCTGAAGACGCGGCGCATGGGCTATGACGGAAAAGGGCAGTGGGTGCTGCGAACGAGGGAAGACGTGGAATTCGTGAAGCGGGAATTTCCGACGACTCCCTTGCTGCTGGAAAATTTTGTAGCTTTTCAGAGAGAGCTTTCGGTTCTCGCGGCGCGGAGCCGGTCGGACGAGACGGCGTTTTATCCACTGGTGGAGAATCATCATCGCGGTGGAATTTTGCGGCTGTCGGTTGCGCCGGCACCGAATTTGAGCGCGAAATTGCAGCGGGCAGCGGAGTCGGCAGCGCGACGGTTGATGGAAGAGTTGAATTACGTCGGCGTGCTGGCGATCGAATTTTTTGAGTGCAACGGCGAATTGGTGGCGAATGAAATGGCGCCGAGGGTGCACAACTCGGGGCATTGGTCGATTGAAGGGGCGGCGACGAGCCAGTTTGAGAATCATTTGCGGGCGGTAATGGGGTTGCCGCTGGGTTCGACGGCGACGGTGGGCGTTTCCGCGATGCTGAATCTGATTGGCGAAGTGCCAGAGCCCGGTGAGATGCTGGCGATTCCGGACGCGCACCTGCATTTGTATGGAAAGTCCTTGCGGCCGGGACGAAAAGTAGGACACGTGACGCTGCGTGCCGCAAGTTTCGAAGAGTTGAAACACCGGTTGGCGCAGCTTCCGGGATTTTTCCAGCGACCGGAGTTTTGCCTTGCAGCACGCCCCATAGCTACTGCTGGCTAGCCGTAACTTGCTGAAATATATAGCGTTAGATTGCCCCGGAAGCCCGGTGGTTGCCGCCCTTACACGGCCAATGCTACGATTTGACGCTTCCATGTCCGTCCAAAATTCCCACAAACCGCGGGTCGGCATCCCTTGGCGCACGAGCGAGGAAGAGCGGAACAGTGTGCGGGAGAAGCTTGAGAATTATTTTGCGGCAGTGCGGCGGGCGGGAGCAGAGCCGACGGAGATTTCACTCCGTCTTCCGGCGGAGAAACTGGCGGCACAAATTGAGGGGCTGGACGGTTTCGTTTTGCCAGGGAGTCCGGCGGATGTGGAGCCGAGCCGGTACGGCGCTGCGCGGCATGAGAAGACGAAGACTTTGGATCCGGCGCGAGACCGGACGGACAGCACGATTTTGGATCACGCGATTGCGGAGCGGAAGCCGGTGCTGGCGATTTGCTATGGCTGCCAGATCTTGAATGTTCACCAGCGCGGGACTTTGGTGCAGGACATTCCGGCCGAGACGCCCGGTAAAGAAATGCACGGCAATACCGACTTGGCGGCCGGTAGGCAAAAAGGTGATGCGGAGCATGATGCGTTGCTTGCGGCGGGAAGCCTGCTGGCGAAACTTGCGGGGGCGGAACGAGTACACATTAACAGCAGCCATCACCAGTCGATCGACACGCCGGGCGAAGGATTGAGGGTGACGGCGCGGTCGGCAGAAGGAATTGTGGAAGGCGTGGAACTGCAAGACGAGCGCAACTGGGTTGTCGGCGTGCAGTGGCATCCGGAGCGAATGCCAGAGGATGGCTTCGCGCAGAAGATTTTTGGGGAGTTTGTCGCGGCGGTGGAACGGAATCGAGCGGCGATTGCTCCGAAATCGTAAACGCACACACGAAGTGTGCTTCGACGCCAATTGCGAAGCCTGCGCAGGCAAGAGTGCCTGCGCTAATGGATTTTTTCAGATTTCATTGGGGGAATCATGATTTCTTTGGCAGGCAAAGCTGCACTGATTACTGGAGGTTCGCGCGGGATTGGAGCGGCGGCCGTAAAACTGTTTGCGCAGGCCGGCGCGGACGTGGTTTTCAATTACTACAAAGCGAAAGACGCGGCGGCGCAGATTGAAGCGGAAGCGAAAAAGCACGGAACGCGGGTGGAAGCGTTCAAGGCGGACGTGAGCAAACATTCGGAAAACAAGAAATTGGTGGAGCAGACGATTGCGCGGCTGGGGCGGTTGGATATTTTGGTGGCGAATGCGGGCGTGTGGAACGTGGACGATTTGCCGATCGAGAAGATGACAGAAAAGCAGTGGGATGAAATGATGCAGGTCAATTTGAAGAGCGTGTACTCGATTATTCATTTCAGCGTGCCGCAGATGATCAAGCAGAAGTCGGGGAAAATTATTCCGATTGCGTCCACGGCGGCGCAGCGGGGCGAAGCGTTTCACACGCACTATGGCGCTTCTAAGGGCGCAATTGTTAGTTTGACGAAGGGATTGGCGAGCGAACTGGCGAGACATGGGATTCTGGTGAACTCGGTTGCGCCGGGTTGGGTGGCGACGGACATGTCGAATCCGGTGTTGGACACGAAAGCGGGGCAGAAAATGGCGGCGGCGGCGATTCCACTGGGCCGTGCAGCGACGGCGGAGGAGATTGCGGGGCCAATTTTGTTTGCAGCGTCCGACCTAGCCAACTTCATGACCGGAGAGGTCATCAATGTAAATGGGGGTTCAGTTTTGTGCGGATAAGATTTGTCAATTGGGTGATAGCGCTGGCGATTTGTGGCGGCGTGGCGGTTCCGCGCGGAAGCGCGCAGCAAGCGGAAACCATGATGCCGGAGCAGAGCGCGGCGAAGGCCAGGCAGGTGCTGCATCAATTGATCAGCGCGATGGGCGGCGACGCGTATTTGCAGACGCGGGAAACGGATTGCACGGGGCGGCTGGCGCAGTTCGAGCATAACGGCGATTTGTCCGGATACACGAATTTTCGTGATTACTGGCATTTGCCGGACAAAAACCGAACCGAATATGAAGTGAAGGGCGCGAAGGGCGGATTACTTGGAGTGCTGATTGGGAGTATTCCGTTTAAAGGCGGGACGATCATTGAGATGTACAACGGCGAGGACGGATGGACGATGGATCGCGGCGGCGTGAGCGAGCAGTCCGCGGTGAATATTTCCGATTTCAAGGAACAAACCAAGCGTGACATAGATAATGTGCTGCGGTTTCGGTTAAAAGAAGAGGGAATGTTGTTCCGATACGGTGGAATGGATCTGGTGGATATGAAGCCCGTGGAGTGGGTGGAATTGGTGGACCGGGAAGACCGGACGTTTCGCTACGCAGTGCTGCAAAGTTCGCATTTGCTGGCACGGAGCATCGTGATTACGAGAGATGAAACGACACGCGAGCGGACGGAAGAAGTTACGTCGTACGGAAACTATCACATGCAAGGGCAGGTGATGGCGCCGCTGCAAGTGGAGCGGAAGCGCGACGGGCGCAGACAATTCCAGGCATTTTTCGATACATGCAGCTTCGACCAGCATTTTCCGCCGGACTTTTTTACAAAGGCGTCGCTGGAAAAGAAATATTCGGAAAGTTTCAGCAAGAAGGATCGCGAAAAAGCCGCGAAGCAAAGAGAAAAAGAAGAGCGCAATAACTAGAGCCCAACGAGCCGGTCTTGCCGCAAGAAAATTGCAGGATTGAAGTTGGCGGGAATGCCGCGCTAGACTGCAACCCGCGCCATGCAGCTGACTCCCCGCCAAAAGCACGCACTCGAAGCAATCTGCGAAACATTTTTTCCGAACAGCGACGGCTGGCCTTCGGCCGTTGAGATGGGTGTCCCCGATGCGCTGGCGGAAGCGCTGGACTTTAATCCAAGAACACGAGATCGCGCGCAATTTCTGAACTTGCTGGATGTTTGGGATTCCAAGCTGCATGGATTCTTGCTTGCAGGCGAGTACGGACATTTTTCGAAGTTGAATCGGGATGTGCGCGAAAAAATGCTGCGGTCGTGGGCGGACAGCTCGCTGGGGAGGCGGAGAGCGGCGTTTCAAGCGTTGCGGAAAGCGATTGGGTTTTTGTACGTGATGTTGCCGGAAGGTGGCGGGACGAGCCGCGTCTGGAAGAAGATTCGATTTCCGGGGCCGTTGGGTGTGCAAAGGCCAGCGGCCGCGCGCGGATTGAAAGTGATTGTGCCAGAGAAAGAAACTGCGCTTCGGTGCGATGTTTGTGTGATCGGGTCCGGCGCCGGCGGAGGAGTTGCGGCGGCGGAACTGGCGGCTGCGGGCAAAGATGTGTTGGTGATGGAAGCGGGAAATTACTACGACGACGCGGATTTCGATGGAGCGGAGCTCACGGGATTTCAGCGGCTTTACCTGGAAGGCGGATTTGCGGGGACGCACGATCAGAGCGTGGGATTTTTGGCGGGAGAGTGTTTGGGCGGCGGGACAGTGGTGAACTACTGCACGTCGTTTCGAACGCCGGACGATGTGCGCAAAGAGTGGGCCGAGGCAGGGGTAGATTGGATTGCGGGCGCGGAGTACACAAAGAGCTTGGATGCGGTGTGCGACCGGCTGCACGTCAATCGAGACGAGAATCGGGTTTCGGCGCGGGAACAGGTGCTGGAGCGCGGGCTCAAGGCCCTTGGCTGGCATGTGGATGCAATGCCGCGAAACGTGACCGACTGCGATCAGGGAAAAGTTTGCGGATATTGCGGATACGGCTGCGCGATTGGCGCGAAACAATCGACGACGAAAACGTGGCTTGCGGATGCGCAGGCGAAGGGCGCGCGGATATTGGTGGGAACCCGTGCGGAACGGGTTCGCATTGAAGCGGGCGCGGCGACGGGAGTGGAGGCGGTTTCGAAAGGCGGGCATCGCGTCAGCGTGAAATGCAAGAGGGTGGTGGTGGCGTGCGGAGCGATTCATACCGCGGCGGTGCTATTGCGGTCTGGATTGGACAACGAACATATTGGGCGGCACCTACATTTGCATCCAGTTTCGAACGTCTGCGGAGTTTTTGAGGAAGAGATTCGTCCGTGGGAAGGGACGATGCAGGCGATTTATTCGGATGAATTCCGGCAGATGACGGGGAACTACGGCGTGAAATTCGAGACCACGGCACTTCAGCCGGTGATTGCGATGGCGCCGCTGGCCTGGAGGAATGCAGGGCAGTGCCGTGAGTTGATGGAGAAATTTGCGAATACGTCCGCGATTGGCGTGCTGTTGCGGGACCGCTACGGCGGGCGGGTAAAGATTGATTCGGAAGGAAATCCGGTTTCGCACTATTCGATTTCGGAGTTTGACAGGGCGCATTTGCGGCGCGGTTTTTTGCAAGCGGCGCAAATCCTGGAAGCGGCCGGGGCGAAGTTGATTTACTCGCCGCACGCGAAGTTCTGTTCGTATGAGCCCGGGAAGCGAGGCTCAATTGAAACGTTCGAACGGGAGATGGATCGTGCCGGCTGGGGTAACGGCCAAGTATCGCTGTTTTCGTTTCACATTATGGGAACGGCGCGGCTCGGCGATTCGCCAAAAACGAGCGCGACGAATCCAGATGGAGAGACGTGGGAAGTGCGGAATTTATTTGTGATGGACGGCGCATCGTTTCCGTCGGCGTCCGGCGTGAATCCGATGATTTCCATCGAAGCGATTGCGCACCGCAACGCGCGGGCGCTCGCTGCCAGACTTACTTCGAATTGATGTACCTCTGGCCCTGTTCCTCCAGGAGTTCCAGCGGAAGCGCGCCGTCGCGCAAAACCACGTCGTGAAATTCGCGGATGTCGAATTTGGGACCTAGTTTCAATTGGGCTTCTTTGCGCAGCTGCATGATTTCCAGTTGGCCCATCTTGTAGGCAAGCGCCTGGCCGGGCCACGAGATGTAACGATCAATCTCGGCGACAGATTCCTGGGGCGCGTGCTCCTCGAAAAAGGCGAGCGCCTGTTCGCGTGTCCAGCCCATTGAGTGAATGCCCGTGTCCACGACCAAACGAACCGCGCGAAAACGTTCGCTGGCGAGTTGGCCAAAGCGGTCGTAAGGATCGGTATAGAGACCCAACTGTCCTCCGAGCGATTCGACGTACAACGCCCAACCTTCGGCGTAAGCGCTGTTGCCGTAAAACCTGCGAAATTCCGGGAGACCCGTCATGGAACGCGCCACGGCGCCTTGAAAGACGTGACCTGGCACGGCTTCGTGTAAGACGAGCGCTTGCTTGTCGTAGCGAACCTGCTTTTCCGGTTGGTAGGTATTCAGGTTGAACCAGCCGGGCGTGCTGCCGTCGGGTGAAGGAGCTTGCGCGTTCGTAGCGGTTGCAGCCTCGCGGTCCGCCGGAATTGGACGGACGCCATAAAGAAGAATCGGGATGCGTTTGAAAAGAACCGGCAATTGCGGTTCGATAATTTTGGCGACATTGCGGGAATAGACCAGCATGTCCTCTTTTGAGCGGAAATGCTGTTCGGGCATTGCGTCGAGTTTTTTCTCGAATTCGGTGAGCGTTCCGGTGAATCCAGTTTCACGCGCGGTGGCGAGCATCTCCGCTTCGAGCCGCTGGAGTTCGGCTTCGCCGGTCTTGTGAATTTCTTCCGGAGTGGCCTTGGTGGTGGTGAGCCGCCGGACGAGAATGGCGTAGGCTTCTTTGCCGCCGGGAGCGCCGCCGATGCCGTCGGTCTTGCGGGCGTTCGGCGCATACGTGTCTTTCATGTATTTTTGCAACTTGCGCCAAGCGGGAAGAAATTCGGTGTCGTATGACGCTTCGGCGTCGCTGCGAAGTTTGGCTTGTTCTTGCGGCGTGAAGTTGGAGGGGAAGTTGCGAAAGGGAGCGAGAAGCGCGGAGTCCTTTTTCTCCTGCGCCGCTTGCGCGTCGATTTGTTTGGCGACGCGGTCAACGACGATGGCGGGCTGCGTCCAGCCTTCCTGAATCGCTTCGTCGAGAATGACAAGGTTCTGGTCGATGAGAGCGGGGATGCCATGCAGGCGGGCGAGAATGTTTTGATAGTCCTTGAGCGTGCGTGCGGGCATGCGGTCCACCGTGAGATACACGCGATTGTGGAAGCCGTAAAGTTGCCCGACGCGCAGAAGGTGGGTGCTGATGTCGTTGGATTCGAGCTGCGAAGTGAGTTCGTAGTTGAGCAAGCGAGCGCTGAGCCGATCTTGCTCGGAGAGTTTTGAGAAATCGTACTTGTTGAGATCGGCGAGGCGCGAGCGGAGGTGAGCGAGGTGCGCGTCGCGGCCGGCTTTCGACATGTCGGCCCAGCGATCGTCATAGTCGTGGCGGCCAACGCCGGTCGCGTTTTCCGGTTCGTCTTTCAGATTTTCCTCGAAATAACTCTTGAAGAAGTCCTGGATGGGCACAGCTGGTGACTGGGCGGACGAATGGACAGACAAGAGCAGGGAACAGGCAAGGAAAATGGCGAATCGAGCGGTCAGCAAGGTTTTCATGATGGGCCCCTTTTGGCGGAGAGGGATTGTACAACAGCGTGGCCTGGACCGGGGACGTTCGCGAACGGGCGTGGCGATTTGTCAGTTACCTTTTGCCAAAGCGTTCTCAGAAAGGTAAGAAATGGCAAAAAACCGCGAGGGTGCAATTCCGGCAAGAAACAAAGGTTTGTACTACACTCGCGCGCTGCGTCCCCAGTAGAATCTAGGTTGACTTCGGAAAGCCGTCGCTCCGGCTGCGAAACCCGCAACGGAGAGAATGGCAAAAACGCGGCGCCCGCGGGGCGCCGGTAACGCTTCCTCTACGGAGCAACAACGTTGGGTAGACGTATCCTCAAACACGCAACGAAGCGACGTTCGACGCGGGGCTTCAGCCTCGTCGAGCTTCTTGTGTCCGTAATTATCCTTGTGATTTTGGCGGCGATTGCAGTGCCGACTTTGCTGCGAGCCTACCGGTCGTATCAACTGAGCGACGCGGCGTCGAAATTGTCCGGAATGATGAAGACGACGCGGTTCAGTGCCATTCGAAAAAACACGCCCATTAGCTGCCTGGTTCAGCAGAACGGAACGTCGTGGACGGTGTGGGCGGATTTGGATGGCGACGGAAATGTCGAAACGACCGAGCCGCAGATTCTCATTGCAGGATTGGTGCAGATGTTGGACGCGGGTTCGGTGCCGCCCCCGGATGCGATCGTAACGGCTATTGGCGCGGCTAGCCCCTCGATCAACGTGCTATCGCCTGGCAACGCGGCGGTGAAGTTTGACCAAAGAGGAGCGCGCCAGTTTCCCGGAGCGCCATCGGTGGATATTTTCTATCTGGGAAATCCGACGATCGATGACTTGGGATTTAGGGCGATTGTGCTTCTGCCGTCCGGAACAGTTCAGGTCTGGAGAGCGGGAGTGGGCGGCCCGTGGACGAGGGTGAGTTAAGGTGCGACTCGGGAACAGTAACAGGCGGCTGCGCCATGGTGGGAAAAGTTCGCGCGGATTTTCGCTGGTGGAATTGCTCATCGCGACGGTCATCTTGCTGGTCGGCCTGGTGGGAATCGCGCAACTCGTCCCTGCTTCGATTTTGATTAACCAGCGAGGCCGGCTGGATTCGACGTCGCTCGTGTTTGCGCAGCGAGAAATGGACCAGATGCTGGTGCACCCGCTGACGGACACCAGCTTTCTCGAGGCGAACGGAGCGTTCTGCCCCGGCGGATTCTGCAGCCTTGGCGATGGGTCCGCACCGGGCACCGTAGAGGGCAACAATGTAGTCTGGGTGAACAACCGGCCGTTCATCGATTTTTCGGGAGCGCCGGTAGACAACTTCAGCTTTACGTATACCGACCCGAACGATCCGTTCGCCGTGAGCTATGACGTGCGCTGGGCGGTGGTGACGACGGTAAACGGAACGTCGATCACCGGGAAGAGGTTTTTTGTCGGCGTGCGGCAGTTGAATGGAAGCAATTTCGTTCCGGCGGTTACGCTGGATGCGGTGGTCGATCAATGAAGGCACGCAGGCCAAGTGGTGCGCGAGGATTTTCCTTAATCGAACTGCTGACGGCTTTGGGGATTCTGCTCATTGTTTGCGGAGTCGCTTTTGAGCTGCTGACGATTTTGATGAAGAAGTACCACTCGGATTCACAGCTACTCAATACATTCCAGGAAGCGCGGTTTGGACTGGACCAGATGGTACGCGACATCAACGATTCCGGATTTCCGCCGCGAATCGCAATTCAGCCGTCGAACTCGCCTCCGCCCCCCTTTCAGCGATTTGCAGTGGCGCCGTTTGCGTGGGGACCAGCAGGGACGTATCCAAATTCGCCGTGCGCAATAGGGACAAGCTGCACGACGCCGAACGGCTACGACATGATTGTCGAAACCGATATCGATCCACAAAACCAGCAGGGAATAGTGGAGTGGGTTCGGTATCAATTGAATGGAACGACGCTCTATCGAGGAGTTGTCGAGAAAAGTAACAACCCCGCGACCGATCCAGATGCAGCGACAAGCGGTTCGCTGGTGCCATACGTGCAAAACGTGATGAACAATCCTCCCGCGGCACAACTAGCTACACTGCAAGCGCAATATCCGGCGATGTTTCCGAGCGGTCCTGTCCCGGTTTTTCAATATTTCTGTGAGTCCACGCCGCAGCCCGTTGACTGCACGAGTACATCTCCACCGCCGACGACAGACGATCCTACTCACGTCGTAGCGGTGGTCGTCACGCTGATTGTGCAGGCACCGACGTCGGATATGACGACGGGGCGGTTGCAGCTTGTTCAATTGAAAGGCGAGGGGCGGCGGTTGAATCCGGATAACTGATTTGTCGAGAAGGGGTCGGGCGTTTGAAAGAGAAAAGAAAAATTCGGAGCGGGCGAAAACAGGCGGGAGTTGCGCTGCTACTGGCGATTTTCGTTTTGCTCCTGGTTGCGGTCGTCGGAATCGCGATGATGGCCGCTTCCGGCACGGAAACAAGGCTGACGGCGAATTACCGGTCATCTACGTCCGCGTATTATGCTGCGCTCGCCGGACTGGAAGAAGGCAGAGGACGGCTGCTGCCAAAGAATCCGAACTATTTGAGCTGTTGTCTTCCTCCGTTCGGATCCACGTTGCCGCTGGGACACGTCATCTATATAACCAATCCCCTTGCTGGCGATCCGGTCACCGCCGATCCGACGAACTACGGCAATCCGGCGGCCTATCCGGACACGGAGTACGCGGCGGAATTTCCATCCTATAATCCGCCCTCGTCAGTCGTGAAACGTCCGTCGGTGCAGGTTCTGACCGGGTTTGCGAATCCTCTGTACAAATGGGTGCGCATCAACGCGATCGACGAACGCGCAATTTTGGTTGATGTGAACAACACCAATCCGGCCTCGGATTGGTTTGTTAATCTGAATCAACCTCAGTTGATCTATTTTGACGGAAAGAATTTGACGCGAACGGTCACGCAATACCAGGCGCTGGCCGTGACGGCGCTTTCCGCGTTGCCCGATGGGAGCACAAAGCTGATGCAATACGTCGTCGCCCCGGTCGCTCTGCAAATTCCGGTTTCGGCAGCGTTGACAATCGCTGGGCCAGGCTCCGTCGGGAACGTCGCCACATTCAATCCGCCGCCGGCCGCCGCGTCGTTCTACGTGAATGGCACCGACCAGTGCGCAGCGAAGCCAATGCTTCCGGCCGTTGGTGTGACGAACGACACTGATTACACCAGTGTCCATCAAAGCCTTGATAGTCCGAGCCCAAACAAAGATCATTACATCGGTGCGGGAGGAGCCTTCCCGAACGTCTCTCCGTCGCCTTACCTCCATCCTGCTAACTCGACCGTGGATATGACCGACCCGATTTCGCTTTCCATTTTTTTGCCGATCGTGCAAAACGCCGCAGATTCCGTGTTGAACGGCCCGCGGACGGAAGGGGACATGCCTCCAGCAATGTCTTCGTCAAATCCGATGACGGTTTACGTTAATGGAGATCTTTCCTTAACCAGTTTCACGGGATACGGACTGCTGGTTGTCAGAGGAAACCTTACATACACTGGCGATTCTGGTTGGAAGGGAATTGTGATCGTATTGGGTGGAACGATAACAGAAAACGGTTCGCTGAATGCACCGCCTGGTTATGGCGAATTTGACGGCGCGGTGTATTTAGCGAATCTGACAACCGGGGGCGGTGGAGGCGGCGTTGCCCTTGGCGCGCCGACGTACATCGTCTCGAATCCTGGAGGAAAGGGGGTTTATTACGATTCCTGCTGGGTTTCGTCTTCGCTCAAACCGATAGCGTACAAGGTGATCTCCTTCCGCGAAATTCCTTACCCGTGAGCAATTGGACGAGTTTTGGTGCGGGTTCCCGCCAGGCTGTATAATGGACGGATGCAGACAGGCCGAAGTAGCGTGCAGGGCGATGTCGCGATGCACGGCACGACCGTGCTGTGTGTGCGCAAAGACAACAAGGTGGTGTTGATCGCCGATGGGCAAGTGACAATGGGTGATCACGTAATGAAGCATTCGGCGAAGAAGACGCGACGCTTGTACCAGGACAAAGTGCTTGCGGGATTTGCAGGATCGACGGCGGATGCAATTTCGTTGTTCGAGCGGTTCGAGGGCAAACTGCAGGAGTTTTCAGGAAACTTGCAGAAAGCGTCGGTTGAACTGGCAAAAGAATGGCGGAAAGACCGGGCGTTGCGTCACCTGGAAGCGTTGCTGATTGTGGCTGACACAAAGGGAACGTTTATCTTGTCCGGCAACGGCGACGTGATCGAACCGGACGATGGCCTCGTGGCAATCGGTTCCGGCGGAACGTATGCGCTTTCCGCGGCACGGGCGTTGGTGAAGCACTCCAAGTTAAACGCGAAGGATCTTGCGCTCGAGGCGATGCGCATCGCCAGCGAGATTTGCATTTACACCAACGCGAACTTTACAGTGGAAGAGTTATAAGGAAACGGGCTAGACGCACTTCTGATCCGCAAAGACTGATACTCTAAGAAAACCCATGGCAAGCAAGTCCGATAAAGAACTCATATTCATGCCGAACGGCGCAGCAGCCGCTCCGGGCGAAGGCGAAGAATTTCTGCCCGCGCTCGATGAGATGACGCCGCGCGAAATTGTGGTGGAGCTCGACAAGTACATCGTCGGTCAGGCGGCAGCCAAGCGTGCCGTCGCAGTGGCGCTGCGCAACCGTGTGCGGCGGCAAAAGTTGCCGGCGGAAATGGCGGAAGACATTCTGCCGAAAAATATTTTGATGATTGGTCCGACCGGCGTGGGCAAGACGGAAATTGCGAGGCGGCTCGCGCGGCTGGCGGGATGTCCGTTTGTGAAAGTGGAAGCGTCGAAGTACACGGAAGTTGGGTACGTGGGACGCGACGTCGAGTCGATGGTCCGCGATCTCGTCGAGACTTCGATCGATATGGTCCGCGAAGAGAAATTGGATGAAGTTGCGGACCGGGCCGAACAAGCGGCCGAAGAACGCGTGCTTGACTTGCTTTTGCCGCCGCCACCACCTCCGCCGCCGGGTACGCCGGAAAGTGAAGCCACGGCTCAGCGAGAAGTGAATCAGAGGTCGCGCGAAAAATTCCGCGTTCAGCTGCGCGAAGGGAAGCTCGACGAGCGCATGGTGGATATTGAGGTACGCGAGCGGCAGATGCCGTCGTTCGAAATCATTTCCAATCAGGGCGTCGAGGAGATGGACGTCAATCTGAAAGACATGCTGAGCGGCATGTTCGGGCAGCAAAAGAAAAAGCGGAAAATGACGGTGGCAGACGCGTTCGAATATCTGATTCAGGAAGAAGAGAGCAAGCTGCTCGACATGGATCAGGTGACGCGAATTGCCGTCGAACGCGCCGAGCAAATGGGAATTATTTTCATCGACGAGATCGACAAAGTGGCGGGGCGCGAGTCCGGGCACGGGCCGGATGTGTCGCGCGAAGGCGTGCAGCGGGATATTTTGCCGATTATTGAAGGAACCACCGTCAATACACGTTACGGAATGATTCGCACCGATCACATTCTGTTTATTGCGGCAGGCGCGTTTCATGTGACGAAGCCGTCGGATTTGATTCCTGAGTTGCAAGGGCGCTTGCCGATTCGCGTCGAGCTGCAATCGCTGAAGGAAGAGGATTTCATCCGGATTCTGACCGAGCCGAAGAACGCGCTGATCAAGCAGTACGTGGCGCTGCTGGAGACCGAAGGCATCAAGCTGAACATCACCGAAGACGCTGTTGCTGCCGTGGCAAAGTTTGCGACGACGGTAAACGAGCAGACGGAAAATATCGGTGCGCGGCGTTTGCACACGATTCTGGAAAAAGTTCTCGACGACATTTCGTTCGAGGCGCCGGACCTGAAGAAGAAAAATGTGAAGGTGGATGCGGCGTACGTGACGAAGCAGCTCGCCGACATTGTGAAGAATCAGGATTTGAGCCGCTACATTCTCTAATCACCGAAAATGAAAAATGGCAATTAGCAGAGCGGAACGAGTCCTTTCTAACCGGCTGATTCGGACGAGTGCGTTCGTGCTCTGTTCTGTGCTGCCTGCGATGTTTTTTTGTGCGGCGTGCGGAGCTCCCGGGGAGCCGACTCCCCCCTCGCCGCCAATCCCCGCTGCCGTTACCGATCTCGTAGCCCGCCAGTCGGGCGACGGAGTATTGCTGACGCTTACGTTGCCGACCAGAACGGTGACGAACGAGCGCCTTACCGAACCGCCGGCGGTGGAGATTTTCCGCGGAGCTATAAAGCCGGATGGCAAGCCTGACAACAAATCGTTCCGACTCGTTTACACGCTGCCTGGCGCGCTGCTCGACACTTACACGAACGAAAAGCACATTCAATTCAAAGATCCGATTGCGCCGGAGGAGATTCAGGCGCGTCCCGGCGCGCTGCTAGCCTACCGGGTGCGCACGCGTGCGGCGAAGAAGCGCGACTCGGCGGATTCGAACACGGCGACAGCGAAAGTGTTTCCTGTACCGGAGCGCATCACGAGGGTCGACGCGAAGGTGACGGAAGGCGCGATTGAATTAGGTTGGGGTGCGCCAAAAAAGACATCGGCCGGTGCGACGCTGGACGGACTTACCGGTTATCGCGTTTTGCGCGGAGAAATTGACCCGGCCAGCGCGGAAGAGGCGGCGCATGATATCGCCCAGGCAAAATGGAAATCGCCGCTGACGCTGGCGGCGCCGGCGCCGGAAAACTCCTATCGCGACGCGCTGTTCGAATTTGGCAAGACCTATGTGTATGTTGTCCGGTCGGTAGCTCTGACACCGGAAGGTCCGGTCGAGTCGGATGATTCCGCACAGGCCATTGTGACGCCACGAGACACGTTTCCGCCCGCCCCGCCGCAGAACGTCGTTGCTGTGGTGACGACTCCCTCCGGAGAGTCGCCGTCCGTCGATTTGTCGTGGTCTATCAATCTGGAAAACGATTTGGCCGGATATCGCGTCTATCGTAGTGACACCGAGGACGCGCGCGGGCGGCTTTTGACCACGGATTTGTTGCCCGCGCCCGCCTATCGTGATATGTCAGTGCAGCAGGGGCATCCGTATTGGTACAGTGTGACGGCTGTCGACCGCGCAGGGAACGAGAGTCCGCCCACAACGGTCACGGCCGATCTGACGCAACTTTCGCACTAGCCGAGGGTTAGTTTCGTATTCGAACGTTGGGGGGCCCAGCAATAACTCATGATTGCCGCCGCACATTTGCCCGGCTACAAACTGTACGACGCGCTGAAGGACTCAGCGTTTCGAATGGGCGTATGCGTTGGATTATGCCTTTTTGCTGTGTTTGCGTCGTGGGTCGTCGTGGCCAACCGGTTTTCGATGTTCGAACGCTTCGCGATGGAGCGAAATATTGTTGCGGCAGGGGCGATGGTCTTGCTGGCGGCTCTGCCGATTCTAAGGTTCATTCGCCGCCCGGGAAGTTTGCTTGGGTCTGGTTTGACCGCGTGGACCATCTTCAGTTTTCTTTACCGCATCATTTGTCTGTTCTTTGCGGGGCTTTCGTCGTGGCATGGCGCCTGGCAGGTTTTTGTGGCTGGAATGGTGCTGTACCTGATTGCGGCGACGCTGGCCTGGATTCTTGGTCTCGTGTGGCGCGTACGCGCGTCCCATTCTGCGTCGCGCGAGAATCATCAACTGACCTGATACACTCTCCACATGGAATTTTGCCGGTTCATCGCCAAGGATTCGTCCGCGCCGCGCTTCGGAATTCTGGATGGTGAAGCGGTCGCGGAAATCGTTGTGGCGCCGTGGGCGGCGGCCCGGCCGGATAAAACCGGAAAATCATTCGAACTGGCAAACGTCAAGCTGCTCGCGCCGGTCATGCCTTCCAAGATTGTCTGCGTTGGGCGAAACTACGCCGCTCACGCCGCCGAACTGGGGAATGATGTTCCTAAGGAGCCGCTGATATTTCTGAAGCCGCCGAGCTCGATTATTGGCCCGGGTGACGCAATTGTTCTTCCTAAGTATTCGAACCGAGTGGAACACGAAGGAGAGCTGGGGCTGGTTGTCGGGCGAAGGGCTTCCCATCTTTCCGACAGCGAAGACGCGCTTTCGTATTTGTGCGGCTTTACGTGCGTCAATGATGTGACCGCCCGCGATCTGCAAAAAGCAGACGTGCAGTTTACGCGAGCAAAGGGGTTCGACACGTTCTGCCCCGTTGGGCCGCACATTGAAACGGATCTGAATCCCGCGGACGTGGCGGTCGAATGCCGCGTGAACGGCGCGGTTCGCCAGGCCGGCAGAACGTCGCTCATGATTTTTTCCGTGGAGGTTATTGTGCGCTGGATTTCGTGGATGATGACGTTAGAACCAGGCGACTTGATCGCGACGGGGACGCCTGCTGGAGTCGGGCCTTTGCTTGCCGGAGACACAGCCGAGGTCTCGGTGGAGGGAATCGGCGTGTTGTCCAATCCGGTGCACCCGGCACAAGCCTGATGGAAGCACCCAAAAGTTCCGATAAAATGTGTAACTTCACAGTCGCTTGGGAGTCCGCGCGTTGAGAAATTTGTTTGCCGATCCGAAAACTGTACTAGCTCTTGCCCTGGCAGTCCTCGCCGGTATCGGCGTCATTTTCTACGCTTTCTTTCGGCCGGCTCCTGACCCGGAAGAAGCCGAGCGCAAGCGGCGTCTGCACTTGAATCAGATTGGGCGCATCGCCGAGGGTCAAGTCGTCGAGTTGACGCAGCATCCCGCTGAACAAGCTCCTGCATCAAAAGGGCTCTTTGGTTCGAAGCCGCGCCCGCTTACCGGACGATTGCGGCATATCGTTTCCTACAGCTATTCGATTTCCGGAGTGACGTATCAAACCGGGCAGGACATTACCGGTCTCGAAAGCCAGGTGCGCCTCGAGCGGCTTGTCGCTGGCCAGCCCGCTAGCATCAAGTACGATCCTTCGAATCCGGTCGATTCGATTCTCGTTGCGGACGATTGGTCGGGCCTGCGGTGAGCGCCGCGACGGCCAAACTTGTACTGGCTCACGAAATTCTGCGCTATTCTCATCCCGGCAAATGGTGAAACGGCCGGAGTCGCATATGAAAATGGTGCTGGCCTCAACTTTTGTAGTCATCCTCACGGTGGCGATGGCTCTTGCGGCCATGTACGCTCTCGTGATTACCACCCAATACGTCACTGCCATTCAATCCACGCTGCCGCGAGTCGCGGCTATTGGCGCCGAGTTGCTGCTCGGAGTCGTATTGCTGCTCGGCACGGTCTGGGTCGCCACGCATTTCGCTGTGCGAATATTTGGCGCAAAGAATCTGCCGTCTGACGGAGGTCCGCTTGGCTGAGAAGAATATGCGCGCGCCCATCACGAAGTCCGCAGCGGAACGTCTGCAAGAATTGCGGCGGCGCAGCGATGAAGCCGAAGCCGGCGGGGGCGCAGAGCGGCGGGAGAAAGAGCATAAAGCCGGCAAGCTCACCGCGCGCGAACGCATTCAACTCCTTTTGGATGAAGGAACGTTCGAAGAGCTGGATAAATTTGTCCGGCATCGCTGCACGGATTTCGGTATGGAAGATCAACGGCCGGCGGGCGATGGATTCGTCACTGGATTTGGCCGCATTGACGGACGTCTCGTCTATGCGTTCGCGCAGGATTTTACGGTATTCGGCGGCTCGCTCTCCGAGACGAATGCGCAAAAAATCTGCAAAATCATGGACCTGGCGATGCGCGCAGGAGCGCCTGTCATTGGATTGAACGATTCCGGCGGTGCGCGAATTCAGGAAGGCGTGATGTCACTTGCCGGATACGCGGACATCTTTCTTCGCAATACGCTAGCGAGCGGCGTGGTGCCGCAAATCAGCGCCATCATGGGGCCGTGCGCGGGCGGCGCCGTCTATTCCCCTGCGATTACCGATTTCATTTTCATGACGCGGGAAAATTCGTACATGTTTGTCACCGGCCCGGATGTCATCAAGACCGTCACGCACGAAGAAGTCACCAAGCAGGAGCTCGGTGGCGCCATGACGCACAACGAGAAGAGCGGCGTCGCTCATTTTATTTCGCGCGACGATGCCGACTGCTGCGCCATGATTCGCGAGTTGATGAGTTTTCTGCCGTCGAACAATCTGGAAGATCCGCCCATTCGAACGACAAGCGATTCGGCGACGCGCCGCGAAGAATCGCTGAATACGCTCGTGCCGGAAGACGCTTTCAAGCCGTATGACATCAAGGATGCAATCCACGCTATCGTCGATGAAGCCTATTTCTTCGAAGTCCACGAGCACTACGCGAAAAACATCGTCGTCGGATTCGCACGGCTGGCCGGCCGCCCGGTCGGAATCGTTGCCAATCAGCCTGCCTTTCTCGCTGGAGTGCTGGACATCAACGCTTCTGTAAAGGGCGCTCGCTTCGTGCGTTTCTGCGACGCCTTCAACATTCCGCTCATTACCTTTGAAGATGTTCCGGGTTTTCTTCCTGGCACGCAGCAGGAGTTCGGCGGCATCATCAAGCACGGCGCAAAACTTCTTTACGCCTACGCCGAAGCCACCGTGCCGAAAATCACCGTGATCACCCGCAAGGCGTACGGCGGCGCGTACTGCGTCATGGCCTCCAAACACATTCGCACCGACGCGAATTTTGCCTGGCCCACTGCGGAGATCGCCGTCATGGGCCCGGAAGGCGCCGTCAATATTGTCTACAAGCGGGATTTGGACAAAGCGCCCGAAGCCGAGCGCGAAAAAATCCGGCAGCAAAAAATCGCGGAATTCCGCGAACGCTTTGCGAACCCCTTCGTCGCCGCCGAGCGCGGTTACATCGACGCCGTCATCGAGCCCGCCGAAACGCGCACAAGAATCATCAACGCCTTGCGGTCACTCGAAAACAAAAAGGATACAAATCCGCGCAAGAAACACGGAAATATTCCCCTGTAGTGATTTTGGCCCGGCAGACTTTGCCCCGTTATCTCTCGCTGCACGTCAATGGAATTGACCTCAACACCCTAGGACGCCATCGTGTTCTTGCCAAGCCTCCCCGGGCTTTGCCGGAGCGCCGCCGTTTGTGCGCGCACAGGAGGCTTTTATGGTCACTGCGCTCTGCGAATTTTCTCCCGAACATCAGTTGCTCGACCGGCTGCGCCATTAGGCGATGGAGCGCGAGAATCTGGCCGACCTCATCAGCATCATCGCCAGCCTCAGAAATAAATATGGAATTCAGCCGTTTACGGTCACGGCGTGCGGCGCGCCGATTCCAACCGCGCTTGTCGCACGCTATACGCTTCAGGCCACGATGCCGAATAAATTAATGAACCTGCCGCTCGAGACTCCGCGTTCGGCGGAACTCGCCGTGAAGCCGTTCGGTGACCCGCGTGTCATGCAATTCGAGCTGGCGCTTGCGCTCAGGCGATTAATCTCGCATTCCTAAAACGTCGCCCGTCACCCGCTTGTGTTACGCTCTCGCTTTCGCGCTGGGGGCCATCCATGAGCTTTCGCAAATTTGTATTTGGCTTCGCCGCACTACTCGTCGCTTGCGGGCCGAATCTCGCTCAGACCAAAACCGTCGCCGAACGCCTCGGCTACGCCGCCGATACGAGGTTGCTGATCATTCACGCGGATGACCTTGCGATTGCGCACTCCGCAGACGCCGCGAGTTTCGAAGCGCTCGATAAGGGATACGTGACGTCGGCAAGCATCATCGTTCCTGGGCCGTGGCTGACCGAAGTTGCCGACTACGCAAAAGCCCATCCGGATGCCGACCTTGGCTTGCATCTCGCGTTGACGAGCGAGTGGAAAACGTTTCGCTGGGGTTCGATCGAGTCCAAGGACAAGGTTTCATCCCTTTTGGATCCAGCCGGTGCGCTCTGGCCGCTGACCGAGGACGTTGGAAAAAACGCGAAGCCACAAGAAGTGGAGCGCGAATACCGCGCACAGGTTCAACGCGCGCTGGCCGTTGGGATTCATCCGACGCATCTGGACACGCACATGGGCTCGGCGTTAGCGACGCCGGAAATCGTTGCCGCGTACGTGAAGATCGCCCACGAGTTTCAGTTGCCGATTCTCGCGCCAAGAATTCCCGGCGATCCTCTGAAATTGTCGTCCCTGCTTTCGGAGAAAGACGTGATGGTGGATTCCGTGACGATTGCTGGTCCGGATGTTCCGGCCGACAAATGGAAAGATTTCTATTTCGATGCGATCAGGAACATGAAACCGGGCCTGAACGAAATCATCGTTCACCTCGGCCACGACGACGCCGAGATGCAGGCTGTTATGGTGGATCATCCCGACTATGGCTCCGCCTGGCGTCAGCGCGATTTCGATGCCGTTTCCAGCCCCGAGTTTAAGAAGGCGTTGCGGGAGAATCACGTCGTCTTGATCAAGTGGAAAGATCTGTGGAAATTGATCAACCTAGACCGCTAATAAAGATTTACTGGCAACAAACGAAGCCGGCCACGCTTGCTGCGATACACAGAAAAGTCCCGGTGGTCGAGCGTGAAGATAGTATCGATCTTTTCGCGATCCGCCGGGCGAACCAGAACGGCGTCCGTTAGTTGTGGTCGCAAAGCCTTATTTTTCTGTCAGACAGAACATCACGATGTGTCAGACAAATTCGTCTTGATTCAGCCAGCTCATTTCAAAAGGAATTCCATCAGGAATTCGACGGTCGCATAAAACTGGAAGTCTTGATTTACCTTCTTACGAAAGCCGTGGCCTTCGTCTCTGGCCATCAGATACCACACCGTTGTGCCCTGCTTTTTCAGAGCGCCGGCGACTTGTTCGGATTCGCTGACGGGCACGCGTGGATCATTTTTCCCGGCGACAACCATCATCGGTTTCTTGATCTTTTCGATGTTGTTCATCGGTGCGATTTTTTCCAAAAAGTCGTGCATCTTCGGATCGCGTTCGTCGCCGTATTCCACGCGGCGCAAATCTCGCCGGTATGCTTCCGTATGTTCAAGGAAAGTGACCAGGTTGGACATGCCCACGATGTCCACCGAACAGCGAATGCGATCGCTGTAGAAAGTGGAGACGGCCAGCGTCATGTGGCCGCCGTAACTTCCGCCGGTCACACAAATGCGGCTCGCGTCGAGTTCCGGCTGGATGGCGATCCAATCGAAAAGCGCGTTGATGTCCTTGTACGTGTCCTCGCGCTTGAAGCCGTTGTCCAGCAGCGAAAAAGTTTTGCCATAACCTGTCGAACCGCGCACGTTCGGATAAATCAAAGCGATTCCCAGTTCGTTCAGATAATAGTTGCTACGCCCCAGAAACGTCGGCTGCGATTGCCCTTCCGGCCCGCCATGAATCACGACCAGCACCGGCCGCTTACCCGTAAACTTCGCCGGCGGTTTGTACAAAAATCCTGAAACCATCTTGTCGTCGAAGCTTTTCCACTTGATCAGTTCAGCATTCGGAAACGAATCGGTTTTCACCGCTGTTTCGCTCGTCGTCCAGCGTTCCAGTTTCCCGGTCGCAACGTCCAAAGAGTACGCATCGCCGGGCCCGCGCGCATTCGTTAGCGAAAACGCGATCTCGCGGTTGTTTGAATTCCATAGCACGGCGCCGACCACGCCAGTTGGAATATCAAATTTATGTGGCATCGCTTTCTTTGTGACCTCGAGATCGTAGACCACGCTCAATCCAGCTTCATTTACATTCAAAGCAATCCGCTTTCCGTCGCGTGACAAATCAAACGCCTCGACATCCCACGGAATCTCCGTCGTCAAGTACGTATGTTCCTTTGTCGACAGGTTCACATACGCCAGCCGGTGAAACTCCGAATCCTTGTCGCTTGTTGCGTAAACTCCTTTACCGTCCTTGCTGAATCTTGCTTCGCCGTAAGAAACCTTCTCCTTCGTGTCGCGCGCCGTCAGGGAAGTCTTTTCACCGGTCGTTGTGTCAACGAGCCACAAATACGACTCGTTGATAGAGAGCTCTTCCTCCAGCAGGATTTTCTTGTCGTCCGGTGACCAGTCAAGCGGCTCCCATCCTCCGCCTTCCAGCTTCGTCAATAAATGATCCGACTTGCGGTCGGCCGGATTCATCACCCACAAATCCGTATCTTTTCCCGTGCGTCGCGTGGACATGTACGCGAGCTGATCACCTCCCGACGACCACGGCCCCAGCAAGTTCCGCGCCTTGCCATCCGTCAGAAGCGTCACGTCGCCGCTTTTCATGTCATAGCGATAAAGCTGAAACCATTCCCCGCCGCCAATGTCCTTCGAAAAGACGAGATAGTCTCCGCCGTTCGGATGAAATCGTGCGTTCGTCACGGAGTCTGCGAAAAACGTGAGCTGCTGCCGCGCTCCGCCCGGCGTCTTCACCAGATGCAATTGCGGAACATCCGCAAATCGCGTCGCGATGAGCATCTCGCGCCCCGTCGGGCTCCAGTCCACAAACGAAGCGCTGCGATAAGAGCCGTACCGCCCGGCAGTTTCGGCCAGGGCAGCGGGAATCTTCGTGATGCCGTCCGTAACCAAGTTTTCGGAAGGCGCAATCGCCGCTTCCTGCGCGCGCGCTCCGCCAGCCCACGCAAACGCCAGCGCGACCACCAAGATTGCTTCTTTTCTCATCACGATTTCCCCAAAGAGAATTTTTCTGTCCGCATCCGTCAATAAACTTGCGGTGCTCTGCAATACGCGCGACATGGTGACAAAGGAGCGCTTTCTGGGCAAGCCAAAACGGGGAGCGGACTAACCCGCGTCCCGAAGTGACCCTGGTGGCTGATAGCGAGTTGCCGCGCTTGGTTTAAGTCATGTATTTTCAATACCTTAAATAAGGCAAACTTTTTTTGAAAAAATGTCGATTTCCGGCCCTGAGGTTCGACGCTTAAGTGGAGAAGGCTGACAGCGGGGCGGACGGAATCACACCCCTGCTGCCAAATAAAATTACTCCACACCAAAGGAGAACCACGATGCGGTTCATGATTATTGTCAAAGCAACGAAGGAGTCCGAAGCCGGCGAGATGCCGAAGCAGGAATTGTTTGCGGCGATGGCCACTTACCACGAAGAGTTGGCCAAAGCCGGCGTTCTGCTTGATGCATCCGGTTTGCAGTCCAGTGCAAAGGGCTGGCGCGTAAAATATTCCGGCAAGAAGCGCAGCGTGGTGGACGGCCCGTTTACCGAATCGAAGGAACTCATTGCCGGCTATACGATGATTCAAGTAAAGTCGCGCGAAGAGGCCGTCGAATGGACGCGCCGGTTCCCCAATCCCGCCGGTGAAGGCATCGACACGGAAATCGAAGTCCGCCAACTATTCGAGATGGACGATTTCGAAAAGAACGAGGACACCGACCGCTTCCGCAAATTGGAAGCCGAGCGCAAAAAATAATTGCCGGTTATGTCGATTTCGGCCCCGTTCGTTCGACGTATAGTAGAGCGGCAGGAAAACGAGCTCACGAGGCTCCGGCCCACGCGGAGCCTCGAAACTTCAGTCTGGGAGATCGAACAATGAAATTTCTGAGCGTGTACCTAAACAAGGAAAGAAATACTCCGCCCTCGCCGGCCGAGATGGAGAGAATGGGCAAGCTCGTGGAAGAAGGGTTCAAGTCAGGAAGACTCCTCGCCGTGGAAGGATGCATGCCAAGCGTTTTTGGCGCGCGCGTGCGGCAGGACACCGGAACGGTCACCGTGAAGGATGGCCCCTTCTCCGAATCGAAAGAAGTTATCGGTGGCCTTGCGATTATTCAGGCAAACTCCAAAGCCGAAGCGATTGAATACGTGCGGGACTTTTTGCGCATTGCGGGCGACGGTGAATGCGAATTGCGCCAGCTCTACGAAATGGGCGGTGCCATGCCTTGCGACGACAAAGCGGCGAAAGCCCAGGCTTAGTCGCCCGGGTTTAATGGCCAATCCGCGGATTGGCCATTCTTCCAAAACTGCACGGCGGCTCTTTCTCTCCGTTCGACTCTTGGCTTACTCTGAGAAGCTGCCGTGTCCACCACCGACACTCACCGGGCGATTGACGCCGTCTGGCGTATCGAATCCGCGCGCCTGATCGCCGGGCTCGCGCGCATCGTACGCGACGTTGGCGTGGCCGAGGAACTGGCGCAGGACGCGCTCGTCACCGCGCTCGAAAAATGGCCCGAAACGGGCATACCGGACAATCCCGGAGCGTGGCTCATGGCTACCGCCAAACATCGCGCGCTCGATCATTTTCGCCGCGCGAAACTCCTCGAACGCAAACACCAGGAGCTCGGCCGCGAGCTGAAATCGCAGCAGGAAGCCGCCGTGGCAGATTTCGGATTTTCGGAGCAAGGCGACATTGAAGACGATCTCCTTCGGCTGGTGTTCGTTTCGTGCCATCCGGTTCTTTCGACAGATGCGCGCGTTGCGCTGACGCTCCGTCTGCTCGGCGGCCTCACCACAACCGAAATCGCCCGCGCTTGTCTCGTGCCGGAGCCGACCATTGCGCAACGAATCGTGCGCGCAAAACGCACGCTCTCGGATGCCAAGGTCCCGTTCGAAGTTCCCGCCGCGCAAGACCGTGCCGCCAGACTTTCCTCCGTCATCGAAGTCATCTACCTGATTTTCAACGAAGGCTATTCCGCGACGGCAGGCAGCGACTGGATGCGCCCCGATCTTTGCGCCGATGCGTTGCGCCTGGGAAGAATGTTGGCGGAACTCGCACCCGACGAAGCGGAAGTACACGGCCTCGTCGCGTTGATGGAAATTCAATCGTCCCGCTTCACTGCCCGAACGACGCCTGATGGCGAGCCGATTTTGCTGCTCGACCAAAATCGCGCGCAGTGGGACCAACTTCTCATTCGCCGTGGACTCGCGGCTCTCGAGCGTGCGCAGCGCTTGAGTGTTCTCGGTCCGTACGTATTGCAAGCCGCAATCGCCGCGTGTCACGCCAGAGCGCATATCGCAGACGAAACCAATTGGAGCCAAATCTCCGAACTCTATGCGCAACTGGCGGCCATCGCGCCATCGCCGATCGTTCAACTGAATCGCGCCGTCGCCGTCGCCATGGCGTCGGGTCCCGCAGCCGGTCTCGAAATCATTGACACCCTGGCCGCTGAGCCGTCCCTTAAAAGCTACCACTTGCTCCCCGCCGTCCGTGGCGATTTCCTCGCCAAACTCGGCCGCTTCGCCGAAGCCGGCGACGAATTTGCCCGTGCAGCTTCGCTCACCTCCAACGCCCGCGAACGCGAACTCCTGCTCTCCCGCGCCCAAAAGGCTGCTTCCGGAACAACGTAACCGGGGCGAGCAATTTGGGGCAGCAGCTCTTCGGAGAATCGGGCAAGAACTTGGGCGAAATAGGCAAGCTCGTCGGGGACAGTCGGACTACACTTTCCCTCCCTACAAGGAGAAACAATGCAGAAACGCAAACTTGGAGAAAGCAACTTGGAAGTCTCAGCCCTCGGCCTCGGCTGTATGGGATTGAGCTTCGGCCTCGGGCCCGCCGTGGACAAAAAGGAAGGGATCGCGCTGATTCGTGCGGCCGTCGAACGCGGCGTTACATTTTTCGATACCGCCGAAGCGTACGGTCCGTTCGCCAACGAAGAGTTGGTCGGTGAGGCCCTGGCGCCCGTCCGCGACAAGGTGGTGATTGCGACCAAGTTCGGTTTTGAGCCAAATCCTGCCGACGGGGGCAAGTGGAACATCCTAAATAGTCGCCCTGATCACATCAAGAAGGTTGCTGAAGCGTCGCTCAAGCACCTCAAGACCGACGTCATCGATCTGTTCTATCAGCATCGCGTCGATCCGGACGTGCCGATCGAAGACGTCGCCGGAGCGGTGAAGGACCTGATCAAGCATGGCAAGGTGAAGCATTTCGGGCTTTCGGAAGCGGGCGCAAAAACCATCCGTCGCGCGCACGCCGTTCAGCCCGTCGCCGCACTGCAGAGCGAATATTCGTTGTGGTTCCGGGAACCGGAAGCGGAAATCATCCCAACGCTGGAGGAACTTGGCATCGGGTTCGTTCCATTTAGTCCCTTGGGGAAAGGCTTCCTTACCGGCAAGATCGACCAAGACACACAATTCGACAAGAGCGACTTCCGCAACGTCGTTCCCCGCTTCACGCCGGAAAACCGCAAGGCGAATCAGACGGTGGTTGATCTGATTGGCAAGTTCGCGCAAGACAAGAAAGTAACGCCTGCGCAGATTGCGCTGGCATGGCTGCTCGCAAAGAAGCCGTGGATCGTTCCCATCCCGGGCACAACCAAGCTGCATCGCCTGGAAGAAAACCTGGGCGCGGAGAACGTCAAGCTTTCGCCCGAAGATCTCCGTAAAATCGAAAATGCCTCCTCAAACATCAAAGTCGAAGGCGCTCGTTATCCGGAAAATCTGCAGAAGATGGTTGGTCGCTAGCGAAGTAGGACTCCGTCAATCGAGGGAACACAAAATATGGAGATAAAAAGAGCGGGCTCGCAACCTTCTGCCAAGGGTCCGTCAGAGTGGTTCACCGGCACCGTGCGTATCGATCCGCTTTTTCAGGCGCCCGATCCGGCGCTCGTTCAAGGTGCCAGCGTAACCTTCGAACCCGGTGCACGGACTGCATGGCATACCCATCCGCTCGGCCAGACGCTCATCGTCACCGCCGGTTGCGGCTGGGCACAGCGCGAAGGTGGTCCGGTCGAAGAGATCCGGCCCGGTGACGTTGTCTGGTTCCCGCCGGGCGAAAAGCATTGGCACGGCGCCGCGCCGACCACAGCCATGGTGCACATCGCCATTCAAGAAAAGCTCAACGGCAAGGTCGTCGACTGGATGGAACACGTCAGCGATGAGCAATATCGCAAGTAGCCCGACGGGCGCCCAACTCCGGCCGCTTCGGGAGTAGAATCGATTTTGTAATCTGCATTGGGAGGGAGTTATCCATGGTTACGATTACAGTGAACGGCGTCCGGCACGAGGTCCATGCGCCTGACGACACTCCGCTCCTTTACGTTCTTCGCAATGATCTCCAACTCAGTGGTCCGCAGTTCGGCTGCGGACTCGCGCAGTGCGGAGCCTGCTCCGTTCTGGTCGACGGCAAGGAAATGCGTTCCTGCGTCACTCCGGTCTCGACCGTCGCAAATCAGGAAGTCACCACGCTCGAAGGCCTGCCCGCGCGCTGGGCAAAACAAAAAGGCCTTTCTGCCGAGGGCGCAAAAGACACGCTTCATCCGGTTCAGCAGGCATGGATCGAAGAGCAAACTCCCCTCTGCGGCTTCTGCCAAAGCGGGATGATGATCGTCGCCACCGAACTTCTCGAGCAAAATCCCAATCCCACCGTTACCCAAATCAAAGCCGCCTTCACTACTTCCGGGCCCTCGCCCCATCTGTGCCGCTGCGGAAGCTACGTTGCCATCATTGATGCCGTAAAACATGCCGCCGAAATTATGGCGAAGGGGAGGTAAGCCATGGCAACCATCGCTGAAAACACAAAAAATATTTGTGAAGCAGCGACACTCTCTCGCCGCCAATTCGTCAAGACGGGTGGCGCACTCGTCGTCGGAGTCACGTTCGTCGGCTCGGGACTTCTGAAAGCAAATCCCGCCACGGCCGCCGCGTTCAAGAACTCGCTCGATCCCACGCTGCCCGCCTCTTGGATTGAAATTCACCCCGACGGCACCATTCTGATTCGCACCGGCAAGAGCGACTTCGGCCAGGGCACCACGTTCACCGCTTATCGTCAGATTGTTGCCGACGAGTTGAGCGTGCCGTTCGAAGCGATCACCACCGTCGTTGCCGGACATACCGATCTCACGCCAGACGGCAGCGGTGCGTTCGATTTTCTCGGCCGCGGAACGCCAAACATCCGCAAAGCCGCGGCATACACCTATCAAGCTCTGCTCGACGTCGCTTCCGAACGTCTCGCCGTTAGGAAAGATCAGCTTTCCGTTAAGGACGGCATCGTCTCCGGCGGCGGCAAAAACATTTCTTACGGCGACCTTGTCAAAGACCAGCAACTGAAACTGACCATCCCCGTCAGCGGCGATCTCACCAGCATCTTTGGCCTGCGCGTCGAAGGCAATCCGCCGATGAAGCCCGTCAGTGAATACACCGTCATCGGCAAATCCTTGCCCAACTCCACCATCGCGTCCAAAGTGAGCGCGAAAGAAGCTTGGGCCACCGACATCCGTCTTCCCGGCATGTTGCATGGACGCATGGTTCATCCGAAAACGCTCGGCTCGACCCTCGTGTCCGCCGGTCAGCTCGACAAAAAGAAGTTCCCGAATTCGCAAGTCGTCGTGAAGGGCAATCTTGTCGGAGTCGTCGCGCCCTCCGAGTGGGAAGCTATCCAGGCCTCCGAACAGGTCGCCGCCACAACAAAATGGACAGAATGGAAAGGCCTACCCGGCAACGCAAAACTTTACGACTACCTCAGAAAAGAATCCGATTGGACTACCGCGCCGGTCCAGAAAAGCAATGCGACCGCCGGTGACGTAGCCCCCGCGCTCGCTTCCGCCCACAAGAAACTTTCCGCCACATACCAATTGGCGTATATGAAGCACGCGCCCATCGGACCAACCATGGCCGTTGCTGACGTCAAGGCCGATGGCACGGTTCACCTTCACACCCACAATCAAAATCCCCAGGCCCTGCGCGGTGAAATTGCCATGATGCTCGGCACCACGCCCGACCACGTCATCGTCCACACGCATCCTGGCGCTGGCCACTACGGCAGATCGAACGGCGGAAATGCGGGCGCGGAAGACGAAGCCGTCATCCTGTCGCAAGCCGTCGGCAAACCCATCCGCGTTCAGTGGATGCGCGCCGAGGATTTGCAGTGGTCCACCCAATCCTCCGCTGCTTTTTCCGATGTCGAACTCGCGCTCGACGAAAAGGGGAAAATCGCCGGTTACCGCATAGACCATTACATGCCCGCCATGCAGGACGATCGTCCCATCGGCGCAGTCATCGCGGGACTCCCCACTATGCCCGCTCCCTCAGTGGAATCGAAACCCGTAACTTCCACAGTCAACGGACTCTCTGATCCGTGGCTCTATCAGCAAGTCCCGAATGTTATCGAGCGCGGCCATGGCACTTTCCAGGTTGGACAAAAAGCTTCGCCCATCGCCGTCGGCCTCCGCGACCACAGCATGCGCACGCCTGGGCAGTTCCAGCAGAATTTTCCGCGCGAACTCGCCATCAGCGAAGCCGCGGCGCTCGCAGGCGTAGATGCGATTCAATTCCGGCTCGACCACGCAAAAGAAGAACGCCTCATCTCTGTGCTGAAAGAAGTCCGCGACGCTTCCGGCTGGGACACGCGGCCGTCGCCTCGCTCCGGGGCCATCTCGACCGGTACAACTCCCATCCACGGTCGCGGCGTCTCTGCGATGTTCCGCTCGGGAACTTACTGGGCTTGCGTTTGCGAAATCGCCGTCACGCCTGGCACAGGCGCCATCGTCGTCGAGAAGTACACCATCGCTGTCGATCCCGGCATCGTCGTCAATCCAGCGCAACTAAAGCGGCAAGTCGAGGGCGGCGCCGTCATGGGCATCAGCCATGCGCTGCTTGAAGAAGCCATGTTCGACGAAAGCGGCATCACTTCGCGCGATTGGAACACTTATCCAATTCTGAAAATGGGTGACATTCCCGAAATCAAAGTCGTCCTGCTCCACAATCCGAAAGTCGGCGCGTACGGCGGAGGCTCCGAAGCGGCCAACGCCCTCGCTGCTCCTGCCATCGCCGCCGCCCTGCATGACGCCACCGGAAAAGTTCTCCGGCGGCTCCCGCTGAAGCGCGCTTACGTGCAAGCGCTTTTGAAGACGTAGCGGTAGTCGTAATCGCGAAGGAGGTTTTTCGAAAGCGTGAAGGCCAATGGCAAAATTACGGCTTTACAGAAGCCGGACAAGCTCAGCGGACTAAACGAAGCGGACAATCCGGACCTGGCCCGCCGCATTGCCGCCTACGCTCCTCACGACGGCACGTTTGACTTGAGCATCCCTGGTTTGCACGTCAGCCGCTATTCGCGAATCCACGCGGATTGCGTACACGCCATTCATGTGCCCGCCTTGTGCATCATCGTTCGCGGTGCTAAGACCGTCATCGTTGGCCCCGACGTCCATGAATATGACGCCTCGCGAATGCTCGTTTGCTCCGTCGCTCTTCCCGTCGCCGCCCAAGTCACGCGAGCCAGCTTCGCCGATCCGTATCTCGCTTTAAGGTTGGACTTCGACCCGCAAAAAATTGCCGACCTCGTGTTGAAGATTTTCCCCCGCGGCTTGCCTCCCATTACGGAGCGGCGAGCCGTTTACGTGACGCCGCTCGATGCCAACATCGTCAACGCGGCGACGCGGTTGATGGAGTGCCTCGCGCAACCCGGCGATGCGGAACTCCTCGCTCCGCTAATCGTGGACGAAATTCTGATTCGTCTGCTGCGCAGTGCGATCGGTGCGCGCTTCGCGCAGATGGGCTTTGCGGAATCCAGCGTGAACCGCGTTGCAAAAGCGATCTCCTGGCTCCGCGACAACTTTTCTCAACCCATGAAGGTCGAAGAGCTTGCCGACCTGGTTCACATGAGCGTCTCCTCGTTCCACGAGCATTTTAGGTCCGTCACTTCCATGAGCCCGTTGCACTATAAAAAAGTGTTGCGCCTTCAGGAAGCCAGGCGTCTCATGTTGTCCGCAATGATGGATGCGAGCAGTGCCAGCCAGCGTGTCGGCTATATCAGTGCCTCGCAGTTCAGCCGCGAATACAGCCGCTTCTTCGGAAACGCGCCAACAAAAGACGTCACCCGCTTGCGCCAGGGCACCCTGCTTACAACCTAGTCCGTTCTTTCCGACTCGAGACTGGCCGGCCCATGATGCTGGCTCCGGTCTAACAAGTTCTTCGGTCTACAGAACGATTGACGTTTCCTAAAAACCAGCCGGGGATTGCGAGGATGGAGTTTGCTTCGGTCTCCGTAGCCCAGGTTGCAGAGAACGCCGAGTGGGTCCGCGCTTCGCGAAAAAAATGATCCAGCGCGTCCCGCGAGATTGTTTTTTGGTGGTGGCAAGATTCGATGCTTCAGATGGACTGCGCATTTTGGTTTTCTCCTTTGTCGGACGCATTCAGCGCGAACGCCGGCGAGCTATTCGTATCGCAGCGCGATCATAGGTGCGACACGTGTCGCGTGGCGCGCAGGGAGGAAACAGGCCACGCCGCCAACCAGGAGTAAGAGGGAGCACACCACCAAAAGCGTGTATGCATCGGTCGGCTCAACGCCATAGAGCAGGCTCTTCAGAAAGCGCGTCACGCCAAACGATCCCAAAACTCCAAAGACGATTCCGATTGCAGCCAGCGCCAATCCTTGTCCCACGACGAGCCGCAACACATCTCCTTTTTGCGCGCCTAGCGCTGTTCGCACGCCAATCTCTTTGGTTCGTCGCGCCACTTCGTAAGACAACAATCCATAGAGACCGATGCAGGCCAGTATGAGTGCAACCACGCCAAACAAGCTCGCGAGGTACGCGATCAGCCGCTCCGTGAACAGCATTCTTTCGATTCGTTCGTTCTGCGTGTGAACGTCGAACATCGGCAGATTGCCGTCCAGATCGCCTAAAGCCCGGCGTACCGCAGGAATGAGAGCCACAGGGTTCGAGACTGTTCTAATCGCAAAGGATACCCCGCCTTTTTTCAGTGGAAGGAAAGCCGTCGGTTCCGGATCCTTGCGCAAGTCGTCGTATTTTGTGTCGCCAACCACGCCCACGATTTCATATTGCGGGTCGCTCGAGCCATCGCCGCCAAAATGCAAGCCTCGCGGTTCGCGATTCTCCATGAATTTCTTGACGAATGCACGATTCACAACGGCCACTTCATGGGACGATGCCAGATCGGAAGCATTCAGCGCGCGGCCCGATACCGTGGGAATTCGCATCGCAGTAAAGAAATCGGCGCCGACGGCCAGCATCTGCACCTCAACCGTTGATTTGTCCGCACGCCCTTCAATCTTCACGTCAGACGTCCAAAGTCCACCATTGAGCAGGACGTCTGATGAATAGCTGACGCCCACCACCCCAGGCAAGTAGGCCAAGCGCCTCTGTAATTCACCGTAGAGCGTCTGGACCTCTGCCTCCTTGTAGGACCCGGTGAGCGCAGGATCGATGGCGAACTGCAGGACATTGCTGGTATCAAAGCCGGGATTTACCCCCTTCAGGTTCGCCAGAGATCGGACGACCAATCCCGCGCCCGCAAGGACCACTATCGACAAAGCCACCTGTACGACAACGAGTCCGCCTCCTGGGCCAATCCTGCGCTTGCTGCGTGCGATCGCGCTTGTCATGCCGGTGGAATTTTCTTTTAACACTGGTGCGAGGTTCGCGCGAGTGCCGATTAATGCCGGAACGAGACCGAAAAGAATGCCCGTCAATACGGCAACTCCAATCGTGAACAGCAGGACCGTCAGGTCCGGGGTCGCGTTCAGGTATCGCGTTGAATCGCGGTTTGCGACGACGAAGGAAGCAAGTGCATTCGCTCCCCAGAACGCGATGAAAATGCCAACGGTGGCTCCGGCGAACGAAAGCAACAAACTTTCTGTCAATAATTGTCTTGCGATTCGCACTCGTCCTGCGCCGAGCGCCAGACGAACTGCAATTTCCTTGCGCCGCGTTTCAGCGCGAGAGAGGAGCAGTCCCGCAACGTTGGCGCAAGAAATCAAAAGCAGGATCGCCACGGCCCCCATCAGAAGGAACAGCGGTTCTTCCGCCCAGCTGCGCAAACCGCTGAGGCCTTTTTGCGCCGGCCACAAGATTATTTGCGGATCGTCGGTCGCCTTCAACAGGGAGTCCTGAATGGCCTGACTGCGAAACAGCAGGCTTGTCGCAGTTTGTGCTTGCGCAAATGAAACTCCCGGTGCAACGCGTCCTACGACAGTCAGCCACCACCGGTGCTCGCTTTTGTTCCCCTCGCCACCCCAAGGCACCCGCAGCGCTGCCACCTGCGAGAGCGGCAACCACAAATCCTGGGACTTGCCGGGCGTCAAGCGCGTGAAACGAGGATCCGCCACGCCGACAATCGTAAACGGAACGCCGTTGAGCTTGATCGTTTTTCCAATAGCAGTTGCGACGCCTCCGAATGCGGTCTGCGAGTACGAATAAGAAAGAACCGCGACGGCTTCAGCGCCAGGTTTTTCGTCGTTGAGGTCGAGTGTTCTGCCCGCCACCGCACCTACGCCGAGCGTTTGGAAGAAATCGCCGGAAACGAGCTCTCCATTGACCATGCTAGCTGGCCCGTTGCCGCTCAAATCAAGTTGTGCCGGGCCGGCAAACGCTGCAACGCCGGAGAGTGTATGAGATTGTTCGCGGATTTCACGCAGCATGGGATACGAAAAAGAACAGCTGCTTGCGAACGATACAGACCAATCCGTTGATTTGCAGTCTCCATAGCTGCTGTGGCCAATCGATTGGGGACGCCCGTGTGCCGACCAACGAAGGACCACGAGTTCTTGCGGATTTCGTACAGGAATGGACTGCAACATGACCGCGTTTATCAAGCTGAAGATCGCCGTATTGGCACCGATTCCGAGAGCGAGAGTGAGGATCACAACCGCTGTGAAGCCGGGACTCTTTCGTAGCATCCGCACGCCAAAGCGCACATCCTGCCAGCAGGTCTCCAGAAAGGATTCCCATTGGGCCGCGTGAATCGTTTCTTGGGTGACGTCGACACTTCCTCGTTCCAGCCGCACCGCGCGAAGCGCATCCTTTCGGCTCAACCCCTGCTTTATCTTTTCTTCAGCAGCCATCTCCAGAAAGCCATGGAGTTCCTCGCTGAGCTCTCGATCCGCTTGCTCCTTCCGGAACAGTGACCGGACTCCATACACGAAGTTATGCAGTAATGACATGGGCTGTCACTCGTACCGCAGCGCTACCACGGGATCGACTTGTGTCGCACGGCGGGCCGGCAAATAGGTCGCCAACATCGAAACCACCATCAGAAACGCTGCAACCGCCAAAAACACCACTGGATCCCACGGACTGACACCGAACAAGAGCAGGGAGCCCATCCCGAACGGTAGCGCCGTCAACCCGTTTGAGAGAACTCCGGCCAGCGCCAAGCCAAGACAAGTGGCCGCTCCCACCATTCGCATCGTGCGCAACAGAACCAGCTTCAAAATCGATCCTGGCTGCGCGCCAATCGCGATCCGTATCCCGATCTCGCGTGTTCGTTGCGTCACCGCGTAGACGATCGTTCCGTAGATGCCCACGCTCGCCAGGAAAAGCCCCAAGCTTCCGATGCTCGTCGCGAACAATGTCGCGATCTTGGATGGCAGCCGCTGAAACCACAGCGCATCGTCCATGACGTGTATCGAGGCCAGGGAAGCCAGCCTGCCATCAATATTTGCAATGGCGTTCAGCACGGAGTTCACCGAGCTGTCGCCGCCCCCGGCCGTGCGGACGAAAACGTCGTCCATCGGCGCATTCGCTGCGGCCGGCAAGTACAGATACAGCGGCTCCACTTTCCCCAGAACGACCGTGCGGGTGTCCTGTACTATGCCGATCACCTGCGTCGGAGTTTTCGCTTCGCCCAATCGGACGATTTTTCCAAGCGCACTCTCTCCAGGCCAAAGATGCTGTGCCGTCGATTCTGTGACGATGACCACGGGGGCGGGCCCTGCTGCGTCGGCAACCGCGAAGTCCCTGCCTTGAAGAACACGGATCCCAAACACCGAAAAGAAGTTCGGCGAAATCTGATTTTCGAACGCTTGCTCTTCCGCTTTTCCCGGTTGAGATACTTTCGTCGCGCCGGCCCCAAGGAGCGGAACGTGGTCTGCAAATGCCACTCCCGTCACCCCGGGCAGCGCGCTGAATCTGCTGACCAGCTGCTCTCGCAAAGCTGCTGTATGTGCCTTGTCGATGCCCGCATTCTCGATGTTGTCGAATTCCATGTCGATTACCTGCGCTGTGTCAAAACCCGGAAACACTTTCTGCCCGCGCGTCATTCCTCGCGCAACGAGTCCGGCATTAACGAGCAGCACCACGCTGAACACAACTTGCGCGGCGATCAACACGTCTCGTGCGCCCACCCTCAGCTTGCCCCGATTTGCCGTCCACTGGACCACGTGCCCCCGCAGCGCTTCGCCTGAGTCTTCCTTCGTGCAGTACGCCGCGCCCAACACGCTGAACAGTATGCCCGCCGTAACCGACACCGCCATTGTCCAGGCCAATACCCAGCCATCCGGCGCAAATCGAAAAGTGAAAAGGTAGAGATCCGAAAACCGGAACACGATACGGTTCTGGATTTCCATCCAGATAAGATTGCAAAGCAAGGGCGCAACCATTAGCGTGAGTGTGCCTGCCGTCACTCCGATCAGCGCGCCTTCCGTCAAAAGTTGCCGTACCAGCGTCCCCCGGCTTGCTCCAAGTGCCCGCCGAACCGCCATCTCCTTCCGTCTCGCTGTCGACCGGGAAAGGAAGTAATTCGCCAGGTTTGCGCAGGCAATCAAGAGCACCATGCCCAGGCTCACCATCAGAAGTATTGCCAGAGATTGAAATTGCGGATTGTCCTTTGCAATGAAGTACGTCGGCGAATCGGCCTTGATTCCCGTCGTCGCCTGCTCCGGGCCTTGGTCGTTTTCGAACTGCTTCGCGATTGTCGTCAGTTCCGCCCCAGCTTGCCTTGCATTGACGTTCTGCTTCAGCCTGCCAATGACGCGCAGTCGCGGCTCTTCCGCTAGTTGCGCCGAGTCTCGTCCCGGTTCGATTGCCTTTTGCGTCGTGAGCGGAAGCCAGAAGTCCGGAGGCACCGGTGGTGAGCCCGTTCCGATGAAATCGCGCGGTGCGATTCCTATAATCGTCACTGCGGTCCCGGATATCAGAATCGAGTGACCTACTACTTTTGCGTCTCCTCGAAAGCGGCGTTGCCAGGAAGAAAAACTGAGGACCGCCGCGGGTTCCGCCTCGTTTTGCGCCTGCTGCGCGAGAGTCCGCCCGGCAATTGCATTCACGCCTAGCGCGGAAAAATAATTGTCAGACACCAGTTTTATGAGGATTCGGCGCGGCTCTGAAAATTGTTCTTTGTCCATGATGGGGAGTTGCCCCAGCACTGTCTCATATCCGGTTTCCGCGCTTACTTCGTCGAGTACCAGATTGTTTTCTCTGAATGTGCGGTACTCGCGCTCGGAAAAGCCGGAGTCAGTACCACCCTTGCGCAGCTCTCGTTCCAACACCACCAGATGTTTGCTGTCTCGTACCGCTAAACTTTTTAACGCAAGCGCGTCGTACCCGGTCAGCACTAGCGTTGTGCCAATTATTCCCAGCGCCAGCGTCAGTATGCTCGCACCGGTGAATCCAGGGCTTTTGCGCAAAACACGGCCCGCAAATCGTAGATCCCGCCAACAGGCCTCTAACAGAGACTCCCACCGGGCCGCGTAGACGACTTCCTTAGTAGTGACAAGGTCGCCTCGTTCCAGCCGTACCGCGCGAAGCGCCTCTTTGCGGCTCATTCCCCGCCTTATCTTTTCCTCAGCGGCCATTTCCAGGAAGCTTTTCAGCTCCTCGTCCAGTTCTCGATTCTCCTGCTCCTTCCGGAACAAGGATCTCAGCCCGACCGATATGTTACGGACCAGCGACATGGTCGTCCTTAGGAAGCTTCGAGAATTCTGGCAATCGCAGCCACTTGTCTCGTCCACTCTCGAGTTTCAGATTCGAGCTTCCTTCGGCCCCGTTCCGTCAGGGCGTAATACTTCGCTCGCCTGCTGTTTTCGGTCGTCTTCCATTCGCCCCTAATCATTCCCGCACGCTGCAACCGCTCGAACGCGACAAACAGGGAACCAGCATTCACGCGAAAGATACCATCGCTCATTTGCTCGATCCTCACGGAAACTCCGTAACCGTGCATCGGTTCCAGAGCCAGCGTTTTCAAAATCAGCATGTCCAGTGTTCCTTGCACAAGATCGCTAGACTGGTCGGTCATGGCTGATGCTCCTCTTGAATATCAAGAGGAGCATACGCTTCTCATCTTGATTGTCAAGAGGAGTGGCTGCAGGCAATATGTGGCGCACGATTGGGTGGCATACCTCGATTTTTTGGACACTTCCACTAAACGCGTCGGCTGGCGCATCGGACACGCGTGCTAAGCTTTTTTGCGCTGCTCAAGCCCAGGGGTCCCGGGGTTGTACCTGCAAACCCTCGAACGAACGGGGGCTCGCGGGTTTGTGCTTGCAAACCCTTTAACAAACATGTTCCGCAAAATTCTCATCGCCAATCGCGGCGAAATCGCCGTACGCATTATCCGCGCCTGCCGCGAACTCGGCATCAAATCCGTCGCGGTGTTCAGCGAGGTAGACCGCAATTCGCTCCACGTTCGCCTCGCCGACGAAGCTTATCCGATCGGTCCCGCTCCTTCCCGCGAAAGTTATCTTTGCCTCGATAAATTGATGAACGTCGCGCGCCGCGCCGGTTGCGACGCCGTCCATCCCGGTTACGGCTTTCTTGCGGAAAACCCCACCCTTCCTCGCGCCTGTTCGGCTGCTTCGCTCACGTTCATCGGTCCGTCCGCTGAAGCGATGGAAGCCCTCGGCTCAAAAACCGCTGGCCGCTCGCTGGCTCGCGGAGTGGATGTACCGACCGTTCCCGGAACAAACGATCCCATCGAAAACCCGGAAGAGGCGCGCGCGCTGGCTCAGCGAATGGGCTATCCCGTTTTGTTGAAAGCGGTCGCAGGCGGCGGTGGAAAAGGCATGCGGCTGGTTTCGAGCGACGAGGAATTCATGTCCGCGTTTCGAGACGCATCCTCCGAAGCCCTGAACGCGTTCGGGAATTCCAGCGTATTCCTCGAAAAATATCTGGAAAAGCCGCGCCACATCGAAATTCAAATTCTCGCCGACTCGCACGGCCGCGTCGTTTCGCTCGGCGAACGCGAATGTTCTGTGCAGCGCCGCCACCAGAAAGTGATCGAAGAAGCTCCCTCGCCCATCATGACGCCGGAATTGCGCAAACGCATGGGAGACGCCGCCGTGCGCATCGCACGCGCTGGCGGCTACGTGAATGCAGGAACTGTCGAATTCCTGGTCGACACGCATTACAACTACTACTTTTTGGAAGTGAACACGCGTTTGCAGGTCGAACATCCCGTCACCGAACAGGTCACCGGCCTCGACCTTGTGAAATTGCAAATCGCGATTGCCGCGGGCCACCGTCTTCCGTTCGCGTGGGAATCCATCACGCCGCGCGGTCACGCGATGGAAGTCCGCTTATACGCAGAAGACCCGGAGAATAATTTCTTTCCCTCGCCCGGAAAAATTCTTTCGCGCCGCGCGCCGAGTGGCCCCGGAATTCGGCTCGACGAAGGCGTCTACTCTGGCTGGACTGTTCCGATGGACTACGATCCCTTGCTCGCAAAATTGATTGCATGGGGCAACAGCCGCGAAGAAACCATCGCACGTCTGCGCCGCGCGCTCGAAGAATATTCGGTCACGGGAATCAAGACGAACACCGCGCTTTTCCGGAGAATTCTTGTCGAGCCCGATTTTCTCCGCTCCGAAATTCACACGAAGTGGCTTGACGAAATGCTGACGCGTCCACACGCCGCTCCCGATGTCGATTCGCGCGCAGCGGATGCCGCCGCAATTGCCGCGGCGCTTTGGCATGCGTCGCACGATTCCGCCGCGGTTCCGTTGGCGGCGGAGAAAAGTTCGCGCTGGAAAATGGACGGCCGCACGCGCCAAACGGATCGCACGCCATGAAATTCGAAGTGCGCATCGGAGGGAAACCGCGCGTCGTGGAACTCACGCGCAATTCGGAGAAGCTTGGAATCTCTCTCGACGGAAAAATGTTGGACGCTGACGCTGTCGAGATCGCCACGAACACTTTTTCGATTCTGATCGAAGGCGAATCGTACGAAGTACGCGTCGCGCCGATGCCGGACGGTTCGCTCGTGCTGCATACCGGCCTGGCAGAGTATGTTGCGGAGGTGGACGACCCGCGGGCGTGGCGCGGACGCCGTCACGGAGCGCTGGAAGCCGAAGGACGCCAGCAGGTCGTTGCGCCGATGCCGGGGAAAATTGTGCGGCTTCTGGTGCAGGCGGAAGATGCAGTGGAAGTTGGACAGGGTTTGCTGGTTGTGGAAGCGATGAAGATGCAGAACGAAATCCGCTCGCCGAAGAGCGGTCGCGTGGAAAAACTCTTTGTGAAAGAGGGTCAGGCCGTGAATGCCGGAGAAGTTTTGGCCTGGGTCGACTGAAAAAGTCTCGCGAAAGAAAAATCGAGAAAAAAGCTAGTTTTGCGGCGTGCCTTGCTTTGCGGGGAACGAGGTTTTTGCGGCTTCGGGCAGCCGTCCGGCTGCTTCGATGACCTGGCGCGCGAGATAATTTGTCACTTTCGCTTCATCCCGAACCGTGGCGAGATACGCGGCCTTCAATAATTGCTCTTTACGATTTTTCAGCGTGTCGCGAATCGTTTGTTGAACCTGGGGATCGGCGATGCCGCGCTGGCCGGGAGCTTCGCGCGCGACGAGCTTTAGAATTCGCACACCGTCTTTTAATTGCACCGGCTGGCTGACTTCTCCGGCTTTCAAGCCCATCACGACGCGCTTCAACGTTGGATCGGATTGGTTTAGCGAAGATTCGGGCACGTAGCCGAGATCTCCGCCTGTCGCCGCGGAATTGACGTCCTCGGAATAATCCATTGCGAGCGTGGCGAAATCGGCGCCGCTGTTGAGACGGTCCATGAGCATTTTTACTTTACGGCTGACTTCGGCTTCATTGGTGGCATCGTCGTTCTTGCGATTGCGGATGACGGGTTCCTTGCGCGGCGTTACGACGATTTGCGCGATGCGATATTGCGGCTCGGCGACGTTGAATTGCTGCTTGTTCGACGCATAGAAATCGGCAAGGTCCTGATCGCTGATGCTGATTTTGGCGACGACTTCGCGGTTCATCAATTTTGTGATGGATTGCTGGCGGCGCAAGTCGCTTTTCAGGTCATCCACCGTGATGCCGCGGTCTTTCAACTGACGATGAAATTCGTCCTCGGTGAACGGGCTTTTCATTTCGGTGAATTTGTCTTCGACTTCACCGTCGGTCGCGACGAGGTTCAGTTTTTTTGCGCGCTCGAGAAGAATTTCGTTGTTGATCAGCTCGTCCAGAATATTCAACTTGAGTGAGAGCGATTCTTCCTGTGACGGCTCCTGGCCTTCGGGACTGACGCGCGTGCGGTAATACTTATCGACTTCGTCGCGCTTGATGTCCGTGCCGTTGACGGTGGCCCAAACATCCGGGGCGGGTTGGCGAGTCTGATTGCAGCTTGCAAGCGGGAAAACGCAAGCCGCCGCGAGCAAAACGCTCGCGGTGCGAGACGAGACCAGCCGCGCTAGTTTCGGGCGCATCGGGTTCAAAGAGTTTGGCTCAAGCCGCTTTTGGTGCGCGGGAAGCTCCGGCCTTGATTACCTTGCCGGCGCGAATGCACGCAGTGCAAACGCGAAGATGCTTGTGCGTGCCAGCGACGACGGCGCGAACGCGCTTGAGGTTCGGGTTCCAGCGGCGGCGGCGGGTATTGTTGGCGTGGCTGACCACGTTGCCATATTGCGGCCCTTTGCCGCAGAGATCACACTTCAGTGCCATGTCAGTTCCTGCCGATAGAAAGATTTAGTAAAACGAGACCCTTTATTGTAGCAGACGAGAGAAGAAAACAGCCAGTGTCGAGTGGCGTGGTGAGTGGTGTGGGGCGAGTCGCCTCGCGACCGGCCCCCCCGCGAACGAGTCCGAACACGTTCTCGATTCAATCTTGCTAACGCCTAGGCTGAGGTCCTTCAGCCATCTTCTTGGATGGCTTCCGGATGGCAGGCAAAGGAGGGGTAGGGTTCCTGGGGTGGGCCTGGTTGACAAAGGAATGAATCGGAGGCAAGTTGCCTCTAACAAACGAGCCTGGGATTTTTGCGAATTGCGGCGGACGGATTTTTGTTTGGGGGCCGTAACAATGAAAACGAAAGTGGCGGCTGCCCTGTTGCTAGGGCTGATCGAAATTGGTTCGCTGGCGAGTGCGCAACAGCGGACCTTGCTGGAATTGAACAAGCCGTATTACTGCAACAACGGGCTGACGGTGACTGCGATGAAGTGCGTGTTGCAGAGCGGAAAAGAGTTTTGCGAATTCAAGGTTGAGCAGAATGGAAAGCTTTCGTTTCACGGTTTGCAGACAGGCGAGAACCTGGCGGCGGCGTTGAAGTCCTGCTCGATGACTCCTCCCAAAGCAGGGGCTCCCGGTGCAGCGGCGCCAGTAGCAGTGGCGGCGAAGACGATTCAGCCGGTAAATGGAAAACCGTTCAACCCGTCCTATCTGAACGGAATGCCATCGGTGGAGTTCGTGAAGAGCCAAATCCAGGGCAAAGATGCCACCGACACGCTGGCGCGGCAGGTTGCGGTGTTTAACGAGTTGCCGACGGTCATCACGCGCTTCCAACTGGCCGACCGCAAACGCTACGACGCAACGCCAGATGAGCAGAAAATCGCCGGCTTATACCAACTGGCGGCATACGAACTGGAACAAGGCTATAAGAAGACGCACACGGCGGCGGAGGCGCAAGAGTTTTTGCGATTGCATGGGCGCTACGAATTGGATTCAGCGCTCGATCGCGAAATGCACGTGAAGCTTTTTTCTTCGGAGTTCCTGCTGGAGCTTGGAGGCGCAGACAAAGCGAGAAATCAGTGGTATCAGGCGCATATCGAACAAGAGAAACGCGAAAGCGAACAAGCAAGGGCCCAGGCGGCAGGCACGCAAGGCGGGTCACCGTTTGTGAGGAATGATCCGGGGACGCTGGCGGCGCGGCGGTGCGTGGAGCTGGGCGGCAACGATCTGGAATGTATTGGAAAAGGACTATGGGGCGGAATGATGGATCTTGCGGGGCTTCCTGCGGATACGTCATTAAGCGCGATGAGCGGCGGGCCGTCCATGTCTGGAGTTGTGATGAATGGGATCTATACCGGCGGCTCGGGGCCGAGTCTTAACTTTGGGCAAGGGAGTGTGACGGTTACGGGCTGCGGCACGCTGGTGCCCGAGAGTCTTTCCTATACGCTCACGAAGAAGCCGAATCAGCTTCTGATCAATGTCCAAAATCAACCAAGCCCGTTCGTTTTCTCCATGGAAAGCGACAAGAAGCTGGTTGGCCCCGGGCTGATCGACATCAAGGGCCGGATCATCGTCGGCTATCACAACATATGGATGCAGGAATACAGAAACGGTGTCGAAGTGGCCGGGGGCGGCTACTGGGTGCACGATCCGATCTATGGGCCGAAAACGGAGCGTTGTGCGATTGGGAATTTCGCGCAGGCGCCGGCGGGTGCTCCGGATAAATCGAACCTAATCAATAGCCTTACGGCGGCTGTCAACACGGTGATGCACACGGGCCCGGCAGGATTGCGAATGACGGGGAAGTACACGGATCCGGGCGGACTGGTGCTGGAATTTGAGGATGACGGAGTGACGATCGATTGCGGGGCAGCGCATGTGAAGCAGACCTACGTCGTGGAGAACGGCGCCAACCAGCTTTTTGTTACCGTGAAGAATGCGGCTGCTCCGTTCACCTTGGCCGTGCAAGCGAGCGGAACGCTTTCCGGCTCCGGGAATGCGGACGTGACGGGGCGCGTGGTCACAGGGGCGACCGGCACCGCGATCACCTACGCACCAAGAACCGCGCGTTGCACGATCGGGACACTGACGCCGAAAATAGGAAGTTGAGACGACTGCGCTTGTCCGGGCGGAGCGGGCTGTAGAAGTTCAAGAACGTGCCAAGTTGCAGATTCCAATGATTCTTCGGAACCAGGTGGCGCCAAGGGAGAAGGTAATTGTGTCTACCTGACCGCGTTTTTTGCCTCAGGCTCGTCGGCTTTCCGCCTCGTAACGAAGATCAACACGCCGGCGACGAGAGACGCCAAACCAAGAATTCCTGGAAGAGGATTCGTCATTTGCTCTGCTCTCGGCGTTGCAGATCCCGCAGGGAAAGGAACAACTCTTTGCTGCGCCGTAACATAGAGCATTATCTGAAATCCGAGCAAGAGTGCCCCGAAAACCGCCAGGGCAATGCCGTGAATTCTGCCGAATTGCATATCAACTCCCGCGAATCTTTGTTCGCAAGCCAAAAAGCGAAAATGCCCCTTCGTGCGGGCAAGTCACCTAGTTCGTGGCTGATCTGCCACTGAGGAAATGCACGCAAAGCATCACAATGCCAATTAGCAGCAGGAGGTGAACGAGGCCGCTGGAGACGTGAAAAGCCAAGAATCCAAGCAACCAAAGAACGATCAGAACGGCTGCAATTATTCCCAACATGGTTTTAGCTCCCTGTACCGCTGAATGCACGCGACGGATGCCGAGTTCTATCCGGCTCCGTGCCGATGGCCACAAGGCTCTCAGATTTGGAATTCGAAATCTGTTCGATAAGAGTCACATCGTCACATTAAGCATGGGCGTGGACATTTGGCGGATCACAGACTTTCGCGACGTGGGGGCGGGAGCGCTTCCAGTGCCGCGCAAAAGAGCATTTAGTCGTGCAGGACGACACTCAAGAGGGAGTTGTGGACGTGAATTTCGCCGTTGTACTGGATGAAGCCCAATTTTCTGAATTTGTTCATAAAGAAATTGACGCGGGAGCGGGTTGTGCCAATTATCTCCGCCAGGGTCTCCTGAGACATTTGTGGAATGACTTTCTCCGGTTTTCCGTGCTCGCCAAAGTGTGCGAGTAGAAGCAAGGTGCGCGCGAGGCGTTTCTCGGTGGAGTTGAACAGCTGATCGATCAAGTCCGCTTCGACACGGATGTTTCGCGTAAGCATGTAGGCAATGAAACGGTCGGAAAATTCGTGCTCGCCGTGCAGGACACGAATCATTTCCGCTTTTTCAATGACGAGAGCGGTGGTGGGAACAAGGGCGGTTGCGGAAGCCATGCAGTTTGACTGGCCGGCAAGGCATCCTTCGCCCAAAAAATCCCCGGGTCCGAGAATGGCCACGACTGCTTCCTTGCCGGATTCATTGACGACAGCCAGTTTCACGCTGCCTTCTTGAATGTAGAAAACGTTTTTTGCCAAGTCGCCTTGCGCGAAGATGGTTTCTTTTGAGAGAAACTGTGTAACTTTTCGTTTGAGACCGGCCGAATCGAGAAATGACTGTACATCAAAAACAGTTTTTCCTGAGTTCGCACTTTGGAAAGAGCGAGGGGCCTTGCTGGTGGCACTGCGTGAAGGGCGAACTGCTGAAGATGGCATATATCAGAATAGCGCCGACCCCCCCCCCAGACTGTTCAAAATTGAACAGTACTGGCGGTGTGTAGTTCTAACCGCCTATTAGCCTTATAAATCAATCAGTTATGCCCAGCCTTCGTCGACGATGGTGAGACTTCCAGAGGTCAAGTGGCGCCCAAGCTGGCATTGCAACAAATTGGAATTTGTCTCCGGCCAAGGGACACGAGAGAAACGAGAACCCACACAGCGAGAGAATCGTCAAAGCACAAGCGCTTGTGTCTTGATGTGAACAGAAATCGGTGATTGCGTTCATTACGATGGTGACCGTAATAGGGGGGAGCCTTTTCTGCATTGGAGTCAGAGTGCTTCGTCTGACTTTGTAAAATTGCCAGAATTGGAAACAGACGGCACCGCGGAAAAGATTGCCGGGAGAATTCAGAAGGAATTCGGGCAAGTGCAACGGGGACTACAAAAGATCGAGTCCGTTGGTTCGTTCGAACAACCGAAAGCTAATGATACCCGGGTGTGGTTTTAGAATTTTGGAAAAACCGGAGGGACGTTATGGATTGGCCAGCAATAAGCGCAGTGGAAGTGGAGATTGTTATCGGTGTAATCGTGCTCGTGGCGGCTGGAATTGGCTTTTGGCTGCTGAATCGCAAGCGGCGCACGGGGCGGCTACGCACGCAGTTTGGCGGAGCCGAGTACACGCGCGCGGTGAAAGAAGGCGGAAGCCAGCGGCGAGCAGAAGCGGCACTCGTTCAGCGTTCGGAACGCGTGCGCGGATTGGCGATCCGGCCGCTCGCGGCGGCAGATCGTGCCCGGTTTACGGAGTCCTGGAGCAAAGTTCAGGCGCGGTTCGTTGACGGTCCAGGGGGAGCGATAACGGACGCCGACAAACTATTGGGCGACGTCATGACGACGCGAGGATATCCCGTGAGCGACTTCGAGCAACGCGCGGCGGATATTAGTGTGGATCATCCGCTGGTTCTCGAGAATTATCGCCTTGCTCACGAGAGCGCGCTTCGCCAAACAAAGGGACAAGCGAGCACCGAGGATTTGCGGATGGCGATGATTCACTATCGAACGCTTTTCGAGGAATTGGTAGGGGAGCCAGCGGCAGTGCGGCCATAGATTAAAGACCCTCGTAGCGCGCGAGATTGTTTGTGCGTTGCGGGGGACCGCTATGGTTTGCTGAGCAAGCGTGAGGACTGCGGGCCGAAGTTCTCAAGAGGAAAAGAAAAATGAGAATCGCGAGACAGGAAGCCTGCACCCATCCGGCTTGTACGTGTGTAGTTTCATCGGGCAGGTATTGCAGCACGGTTTGCGAGTCGGGAAAGGAAACGCCAGAAGCCGATTGTGCGTGCGAGCACACCGTTTGCAAAGGCAGCAAGTATTTGCTTGCGTCGTCAGCATTTGAGATTCAAACGCGGATTCATCAAAGGAGAAGTACGAAGAAACGCAAAGTTTCACCGGCAATGTTTTAGCGCCGGTCGAATTTCTCGAAAATGATAAAGCTCATCGTCTTCGATCTGGACGGCACGCTTGCCGAAAGCAAGTCGTCGCTGGACCCTGAAATGTCAGGGCTATTGCACGACCTTCTCGGTCTCGCGAAGATAGCCGTGATATCCGGCGGCGATTGGCCGCAGTTCGAAAAGCAGCTCCTGCCCAACTTTCCCGTGGACGAACGGCTCGCAAACCTGTCTTTGCTTCCTACTTGCGGCACGAAGTTTTTTCGTTACGAATGTGGCTGGCAAAAGATTTACTCCGAAGACTTCAGTGCAGCTGAAAAAGAGAAGATCATCAGCGCCATGACTAGTGCTGTGGTGGTGGCTGGTTTTAAGGCCGAAAAGGTGTGGGGCGAGGTGATTGAAGACCGAGGAAGCCAGATAACATTTTCCGCATTGGGACAGCAAGCTCCGCTGGCGGAAAAGTCGAAGTGGGATTTCGATTTTGCGAAGCGAAAGAAGATCAAAGCGATTCTTGATACGAATCTCCAGGAGTTTTCGGTGCGAATGGGCGGCACAACGTCCATTGACGTGACCAAGCCCGGCGTTGACAAAGCGTACGGGATCGGAAAGCTGCGGGTGCTGCTGGGCATTTCGCTCGAGGAGATGCTATTTGTGGGCGACGCGCTATTCGTGGGAGGGAATGATTACCCGGTGAAAGAGGCTGGGGTTGTGTCCATAGCCGTGCGGGGACCGAACGAGACGAAGCCGGTGACCAAGGCGATTATCGCGTGTCTTGATCATGCTGATCAGCAGCAATTTGGCGAGATTCCGCTTGGAGCTGGAAGAGCGGATCAATCGCAGGCTGCGCCTGTCGAGACAGCGCGAACCGGCTTCGCCTGAGTTGACGGAATACCGTAGAAATGAATCCGATTGAGGCGTCCGGCAAGTTGACGGCGAGCGCGCCAGAGCCTGGCTTTGACGGTATTGAGCGGGACGCCCAAAATCTCTGCGGATTCTTTTTCGCTGAACTCGAGCACGACGCGGAGGACGAACACATTACGGAGAATTGGCGAAAGAGATTCCATGTGGTCCTTAGTCATCGCCAAGACCTCCGATCGACTGAAGAGCTGCTCCGGAGTCATGGCTTTGGAGACCAGACGGTCTTTCAGCGAGACTTCGTTGGTTTCGAGTGGTTCCAGAGGAGTCATGGTCGGGCGGGCGAGGACACTCCGCCGGCGCATGAGGGCGGCGTTGATAACGATTCGGGTGAGCCAGGTAGAGAATTTTGCGCGGCCTTCAAAGTTCTTCAAGCTTCGAAAAGCGCAGAGAAGACCGTCCTGCAGGGCGTCTTCGGCTTCTTCACGATTGCCGGTGATTCCCAGGGCCGAATGAAAAAGCGATTTGCGATGGCGATGAAAGAGAGTGTCCAGTGCTTGCGGCTCGCCGCGCTTTCCTGCTTGCACCAAGAGTTGCTCGCCGAAATTTTCGGAAGTTGAAAGTTGCATGGTCACAACCACCTTCGTTGTCTCGCAACAAATTCGGTGTATTTCGATCCTCGTCGGCGACGGGAAGTGTCGCCAGAGAGTGGGGGATGACCAGAGCGGAGGGATATCATCGTCAGGAATCTAACTGTTTAGTTCCGCGATCTCGTCTTTTGGACATCACCCTAAATCCTCGGAGCAGCGAATTGGCCGAATGCTACAGATTCTTCGAGTTAATTTCTGTGCAATAGCGCACATACGGAAACCCCAATGAGGCACACACTAAAGACGCACCGGCTGGGGCTGATCGTCGGAGCTGAATCCGAAATACCGAGACGGGAATGGCATTTGGTGAATCGGCTGGAGGCACCGTGAATGGCAATCGGAGAATTCTGGGCGTTGGCTGGCTCCTGTACGGAATATTCCGCGTGGTCGTGGGAATTTGCCTGATTGTCTTTAGCGGAACGGCGACGGTCATGTTCGGCGCGCTATTGGGCCGCGTGCCGGACCCATTTACGTTGATGGCCGTTTTTCACATCGTCTATGTTGGCCTGGTGATTTTGGCGGCGGTAGGCGGTCTGTTCGGGATTTTGGCTGGATTGGCACTTTTGGGAAATCAACGGTCTGCACGCACGCTCGCCTTGATCGCGGCCCTTCTGTCGGTCTCTGAACTTCCGTTTGGGACGACTTTAGGGATTTACACTCTCGTTGTCTTGCTGCCATCCGTCGGTTCTTCGTTGACAATTCACGCGTAAGGTTATCACTCCGAGCCGTTCGCTCCCACAACCTGGAAAAACTGGCGTTTGTCCACAATGCGACAGAATCTTTGTTTTAGGGCGCTTAGCATCATGGTGGCTGAAATGATCTCTCCCAGGAGAACCAACATGAAATTCCTTAAATCGGCGCTGCCCATTCTGATCGCATTAGCGCTATTGATTTTCGCCGGACCCGCGTGGGCCGACAGCCTTGGAACTGCGGCTAATTTTGCGGTTCTAGGTGGCCAGGCGGTCACGAACACAGGGCCAACCACTATCACGGGAAGTTTGGGGGTTTCCCCAGGCAGTTCGATTACCGGTTTGGGTAGCATCACCCTTACAGGGACGGTGAACCAAACCAATGCGGTTGCTTTGCAAGCTCAGAGCGATCTGGGCATTGCTTTCACTAATTTTCAAAATCTAGGCCTAGGCCTGTCCGCGATAAATATCCCAGGCGGCGTGCTGAGCGGGACCTACACTCCAGGGGTCTATTTTGCTCCGGCAGCGTCCCTTACAGGAACAATCTTTCTCAATGACGGAGGCGTCGGCGGTAAGACATTCATTTTCTATTCGCCAAGCACGCTGACCACGGCATCCGGGTCCGTAGTGAACGTGAGCGGTCTGCTTCCAACTGACAGTGTGTATTGGATTGTGGGCAGTTCAGCGACTCTCGGCACAACGACTTCGTTCGAAGGAAATATTCTCGCGCTGACCAGCATCACTCTGGACACCGGCGCAACGATTGGCTGCGGCAGGGCTTTGGCGCGAAATGGCGCGGTAACGATGGATACCAACACGATTTCCATTGGCTGTGGGAGTACTACTGCTACTACCGGCGGCGGTTTCAATGGTGGGGGTGGGACGACCGTATCCGTGGCAACGCCGGAACCCTCCACGTTCCTGCTTCTCGGTGCCGGCATTCTTTGCATCGCTCTCCTGACGAAACGAAGCCGTTAGTTTTTTTGTCGGAGACTACGCTTCACTCGCGCGTCCAATTTTCTTGAGGCCAGAGCGCGGGCGCAACCTTGTTCGTCCGTGGCAGCAATGGTTCGGCCGTTGAGCCGTTTCGAGGGGCAAAATCCGCAATCTGTAGTGACCCCGCTCGCCCCAGTGCGCGAACGGGGTTCGTTTTTGGGGTGAAGGCGAAACGGTCGAGGGGTTTGCTACACAATCTGACGAATATGGACGGAGTGGTGTAGGTCGAGGTGCGCGTTGACGCGTTAGACGGAAGCGACCGGCGGGCTAAAGAAAGCAGAACGCAAGGCAAATAGGTGCGATTAGAAAAACGACTTAAGGAAGGGCGAGCCTTGCGGTAGGCTTATTGCACGAAAAGTGGTAAAACTCCGGGCACGTTGGAGCGATTGGGTTCCTCACCAGGAACAAGAAGCAACTTTCAGGGAAAATCCTGATTGCGGGCCCTTTTGCTAATCCGACCAGGTGTTTGCGGTATTTGTCAGGGAAGAACGTGGCCATTCCAAGTTATCGTCGCGGAGAGAAAAGGCGGTCTAGCCGGGTGACACTGGCCGTACCCATTCGGATAGACGGCGAAACCGTGACTGGAGAGAAGTTCATCCTGAGTACGACGACGACCGTGCTCAGCCAGTTCGGCTGCCTGATCAACATGGAAGAAGAAGTGATGGTGGACCAGACCGTGGTGCTGATGAACGAGCACACGCGGCAGTCGGCGCAAGCGCGTATCGTTTCGACGCGGCGGCACCGCAACGGCCACAAATACGTTGGTGTGGAATTTATTTCACCCTGTGAAAATTTCTGGCGGCTGAACTTTGTGAAGCCTGGTGCCAAATCGCTTAAGAAAATATACGGAAGTCAGAGTACTTGAAACGACTCCCGCCGGACGGGCGTCCGGAGCGCCGGAATCTCGGCGATAAAGTGTCTCCAAAAACTATCAGCTATTGATCGTGGGACATGTTGGGCATGTCTTTCATTTCGTGCATATCGTGCGTGTGAGGCGTCGGCGATTTTGCGGCGTGGCGCAACGGCGCCATGGCGGTGTCATTCTTCGGGACGAAATAGCCAACGACAATTCCCATCGCGCCGCCGTGAAGGAGTTTGCCGGTCGGGTTGTCATAGTTAGCCGTGATTTTCAATTGATCGCCGGCGGCAAGCGACTCGCCACCAGTGGAATAGAAGGTAACAACGGGCATGCTGAGCAGGAGGCCGTGATCGTCCGTTTTTGCTTGCAGTGTGGCGAGGGATTTCTTCTTTGTGGCGTCTTCCAGGACAATTTGTCTTGCGTAATCGTGCATGTGGCCGCCAACGCCGAGGAGGACGCCGTCGTATTTCACGCCGACCGTGCCCGACTTTTCGCTGGGGCCGGCCGGCAGGTCGTAGCCGGAATTGCCGCAGGCGGCGACGTCCATCCACGCGGGATAGAAGTTTTTGACGGGAGCGGGCGAAGCGTCATCGAGATAACCAATTTCAATTTGGAGGAAAGCCTTGTCGTAAGAGGCAGCGGTGGGATTGTGAATCATGGTTTCGACGCGGACGCGGTCTTTGTGAACGCGATAGCCGTAGCCCGGGATGGGAGTCCAATCGGTGAGTTCGCCGCCGGCACCGAAGATGTGTTCCTCTTTATTGGGGCAGAGAAAATCGGAGCGGTTTTCGTTCCAGAATGCGACGTGGTGAAGCACAACGCCGGGGACTGCGTTGCCAGTCGCGTCGACGAGATGCGGGTGATAGGAGAGCAGCCAGCCGGTTATCGGAATCGTCCAGGTCAAATCGGCGGGCTGGGGCATTTTCATGTGGGAAGTGTTGGCGGGAAGATTCATGGGGCCGATGCGAAGCGTGATGGTGTGCGTGGCTGCGTCAACCTTTTGCTCGAGAACGACACCTGGAGCGACCGCATGATGCAAGCCACCTTGCATAAAGCCGCCGTGCTGTTCGACGGCGCGGCGCATGTGGCTCTGCGGCTTTGGCGCGGAGTCTTGTGAGAAGGCGCTTGCCGAGCAGCTGGCGGAAACCGCGGCGATCAGTAGGAGACGGGAGATCATGAGACACCTCACAAAAACGAGGGAGGGCAGTAGCTGATTCGATGATACGCCAATGAGCGACTGGAGAAACAATTGCTTCGGGGTAGAATGCGCAGGATGAGAGAAGGGTTTCGAAGAAAATTTGGACGGGGTAAGGAGCAGAAATGAAATTGGGCGGGCGAAACAAGAATAAATTGACGCGCAGGGATTTGTTGGGCACGGCTTCGTTGGCCGGATTGGGGACAGCGCTGCTTTCCGCGCCGGAATTGCGCGCGCAGGAACAGCAAGCCTACCAGACGGGAAAAGATCCCGGAAAGCACGAGCCGATTGCGGATTTTAAATTTGATTTGGAAGCGACGCGTGGATGGGTAGGCGAAGCGGGATCGGCGAAAGAGGCGACGGTGGCCGAATTCCCGGCGTCGCAACACATCGCGGGAGTTTCCATGAGATTGAAACCGGGCGGGATTCGCGAATTGCACTGGCATGCGATTGCCGCGGAATGGGCGCTGATGTTGAAGGGCACGGTGATGACGACCGTGATTGCTCCGAACGGAGAACCGGCGACGGATATTTTTGAAGCGGGAGATATCTGGTATTTCCCGAAGGGCCACGGACACGCGCTGCAGAATATCGGGAAAGAGGAAGCGCATTTCGTTTTGGGTTTTGACGATGGACATTTTTCGGAGTTTGGCACGTTCAGCATCACGGATTGGATCGCCCAGAGTTCACCGGCGGTGGTGACACGGAACCTGGGGCTTTCAGCGGCAACGGTGGCTGCCCTGCCGCGAAAGGAGTTGTACATTTTGCCAGGCAAAGTGCCGGCGACAATTCCGGAACCGTATCTGGCGGACGATTTGGAGACGAGCCAGAATCCGCACAAATTTCGATTGGGAAAAATGGCACCGATTGTTTTTCCAGGGGGTTGGGAGCGAATCGTGACGATGAAGGAATTTCCGATCAACACGACGCTGACCTCGGTGATGCAATACCTGGAGCCGGGAGCGCTGCGCGAGATGCACTGGCATCCCAATGCGGACGAATGGCAGTACTACATCAGCGGCCGAGCACGGCTCACGGTGTTTGGCGCGCACGGCAGATCGCGAACGGAAGAATTTGGGCCGGGACACGTGGGATTCATCCAACAGGGATTTGGACACTATGTGGAACAGATCGGAAGCGAGCCGACGAAGTTTTTTGCGTTGTTCAATAGCCCGACGTTCGAAGAGATTTCGATTTCGAAGTGGCTCGCGGGGAATCCGGCATCGTTGATTGCGGATAATTTTGGGATAGCGAAGGATGAAGTGAACCGTTTGCCGAAGAGGGCGCTGGGGATTCTTAAATAGGCTTGCCGGGACGGCTACGCGGAAACGCGAGCGCAATCCGAGTTTTCGAAACGCGACAAAATACAATAAAATAGAAGCCGTAACGAATGTGGGCGTGTAGCTCAGCTGGGAGAGCGCGTGCTTTGCAAGCATGAGGTCGCAGGTTCGATCCCTGTCACGTCCACCAAATTTCTCAAGTGGTAGCCCGGTTTTCTTGCCGATCGGTTTATCTGCATTGCAGAAAGATTTTTGAATCGTCGCATTTGTAAAAATCCTGCGCGGACGTCGCCATCTAATTTCCTCAACTGCCGGGCCTTGCGTTAATTTTTGGGTCGCACTTCGGACAGGCTGCGTCTGCAGTTTTCATCCAGTGAGAACAAGAAGAGTCATCTGCTTGACTCCCGCAAATCACCGTGCCACTGTACGCGGCAGACTCGGGGGTGTGCTCTCATGCGACTTCTTAATAGTTTTTATAAGCAGATCTTTGTGGTTGCAGTTGTATCGCTGTTGGCGGCGACGACAGTATTAGCGGATGTAACGGGATCGATTCTGGGCGCGGTAAAGGATCGGTCGCAAGGCGTAGTAGCCGGCGCCAAGATTGTAGTGGCTAATGCGGAAACGAATTTCAGACAGGAAGCCACGTCGGGCGCAGACGGTTCTTTCCGTTTCCTGGTTCTCCCCGTTGGAGTTTACAAGTTGAGTGTCACGGCGAGCGGTTTCCGGCCATTCGAAGAATCCAACATCGAACTGAAGGTTAACGACCAGTTGCGGTTTGATGTCGTGCTCGACGTCGGAAACCTGAACGAGAAGGTCGAGATTTCCGCGAACGCCGTTCAAGTGCAAACCGAAAATACCCAGTTGGGCGATGTGATCGACTCCAAGAAAATGCTGGCGCTGCCACTGAACGGCCGCAGCTACATTGATTTGTTGGGCTTGCAGGCGGGCGTTGCTCCGGGAACTTCGGGCTCCATGCAGCAGGATCGGCCGGTTTCTGGCAGCGGGAACCCTGGAAACATTTCGGTCAACGGCCAGCGCGAAACGGCGAACGCGTTTCTTGTGAACGGCGGAGACGTAAGTGAAGGGCGCAACCTCGGAGCCGGTTTGGTGCCGAACCTGGATTCCGTGGAAGAGTTCCGGCTAATTACGAACAGTTTCGATGCGGAATACGGAAAGTTTAGCGGCGCGGTGATGAACGCGATCACGAAATCCGGCACGAACAGCTTTCACGGAGACGTGTTCGAATTCCTGCGCAACGACAAGTTTGATGCCAAAAACTATTTTTTTGGCGGGAAGTCCGAACTGAGACGGAACCAGTTCGGTTACGTTTTGGGCGGGCCGGTCTGGAAAAACCATCTGTTTTTCTTTTCTGACTATCAGGGTACCAGGGAAGTTTCGGGCGCGGAAACCGTGGCAACCGTACCGACAGCGGACCAGCGGCAAGGCAACTTCGATCCATCTGAATTGAACGGCTCGGTGGACGGCGCATATTGGGCGCAGGTGCTCAACACACGGCTGGGCCTGCCAGCAAACACCATTTTTCAAGGCGAACCGTATAGCTTTACCGGGTGTGCCGACACATCCGAATGTGTATTTCCCAACGGTGCAATTCCTCAATCAGCATGGGCCGTTCCAGCCACTAACATTCTTCCTTTGATCCCGGATCCGAATCTGACCGGAGCTTCGGGGGCAAATTTTGCCGATAACAGTGGTAAAAATTCCATCGTTGACAATAAGTTCGGGGAGCGAATCGATTTCAATAACCAAAAAACCGGAAACTGGTCTTGGTACTATCACATAAACAATACGACCGTTGGCAACTCGTTGGCTGGCTTCGCGAATGTGCCGGGCTGGGCGGCGGCGACGTCTTCCCGGGCGCAAACATTCGTAATGAGTAATACGAGGACTATCGGATCCACGGCCGTGAACGAGGCCCGCGTCAGCTTCTTTCGAACGGCATTGCACAAGGACAATCCGGCCGGGCCCACACCGAGCCTTTCTTCTCTGGGTTTCATAACAGGAGCAGGCACTCTCGGCATTATTCCTCTTGCTGGATATACGGAGTACATGCCGCAGATCAGCATGACGAATATCGGCCTGAATCTTGGTTACCCCACCTTGAATACGTTTCAGCCCAATACAACTTACGTTGCGAGCGACACGTTTTCGAAGAGCATAGGCCGGCACACCTTCAAAGTTGGGGGGGAGTTTCGTTACTTGCAGGTGAACGAACGCAACTTCGCAAGCCCGAACGGACAATTCGTCTTCGACGGCACCGTGACGGGAAGCGACATTGCCGATTTTCTCCTTGGCGCGACCTCCATGGTTGGTTCCAATGGTCCCTATACGCAGGCGGCGCTACAGCTGTTGGACTCCCGCACGCGATATGGCGGCGCGTTTGTGCAAGATTCCTGGAAGGTGAAAACGAATCTCACGCTGAACCTCGGCTTGCGCTGGGAAGTCAGCATGCCTTGGTACGACACGCAGGGCAAGATACAGACGTTTGTTCCTGGCTTGCAGTCGACGCAGTTTCCGTTGTCCCCGACGGGGTTGGTATTTCCCGGCGATCCGGGGATTCCCAAGACGCTAGCCCCGACAAGGTACAAGAATTTTGCTCCGCGCTTGGGTCTTGCCTATTCTCCCGGATTTAGCGATGGGGTCCTGGGCAAGATTTTTGGCGGTGCGGGCAAGTCGAGCATCCGGGCGTCGTACGGCATCTACTACACATCGGTGGAGGACTTGAACCTGTTCTACGAAGTGGCCGACGCGCCATTCGGGCTGTATTGGACGTCGCCAACATCCGTTATGTTTGACGAACCGTTCCGGATACGAGCGAGCGGCGCTTCGTTGGGGCAGCGGTTCCCGTTCACCGCACCGATTCCGGGTGCTCCGTCGAACCAGACGCTCGACTTTTCGATTTATGAGCCGTTCAACTTTTTCCCCGGTTACAACATTAAGAATCGACTTCCGTATGGAGAACACTTCAATTTTTCTATTCAGCGCGAGCTGAGCAAGTCCACCGTACTGACGTTGGCTTATGTTGGGACAGGCGGGCATCACCTGATCACGCAAAACGAATCCAATCCCGGCGACCCATTGCTGTGCAATCAACTGAACACCACGCCGGGAGTAATCGATGTTACCAACGGCGACAGCGCCGGCTGCGGCCCAGGTCAGGAGAACGATGTTTTTCAACTTCCGACGGCTCCTGTTCGCTGCGACACGCCTAGTCCCGTACCTCGCGCAGGTTGCGTGTACAGCACAAGGAACAGCCTGCTAAATCCAAATTTCTGCCCCGGCGGTACGCAGGTGTGCTTCGGTTCCGGGAACACCAACACGCTGACGACCGCCAATTCTATCTACCATGCAGGGGAAATTACGGTTGAGCGGAAAGCCAACGACTTCACATTCCTGGCGGCATACACCTTCTCGAAAGCGATAGACGACTCTTCCGCTTTTGGTGATTTAGTGAACTTCGCTAATCCCAAGTTGAGTCGCGGGCTGTCGTCGTCGGACGTAACTCACAATTTCGTCGTCAGCTACGTTTGGGCTATTCCGTTCGACCGTGCGTTCAAGAATTTGCCGAAGCGCCTGACCCAAGGCTGGCAAATGCAGGGAATCACGCGATTTGCTTCGGGCTTCCCAGTACAACTGAACCAGTCGGATGACGACATTTCACTGACGGGCAGTCCTGCTACGGACATGCCGAATGTCATCGGCAAAGTTGTAGCGTTGGATCCCCGCAAAGTATACGCAGATTGTCACGCCAACCAGGATGACCCCACGCTGTCAACCTCAGGGTGCTATTTCATCCCGCCCTTGCCCGGAGCTCTAAACCCTGATCCTTGCGTTCCAACAACCGGCGCGTTTGTGCAAAACTGCACGTTGGGTACTTTTGGAACAGCAAACAGGAGGTTCTTCCATGGCCCCGGATTCAACAACACGGATTTCGGGTTCTTGAAGAGGACGCAGATCAAGGAATCGCTGGCGTTCGATATTCGCGTCGAGTTCTTCAACGTCTTCAACCACGCGCAGTTCAACAACCCCGGAGGCAACATCAACGACCCGAGTACCTTCGGGATTGTCACGAGCGCGCGCGACCCGCGCATTGGCCAGATCAGCGCCAAGTTCTACTGGTAGCCCCTTCCATAGCAGGCAAGGCATGCGATAAGGCGTGCCTTGCCTGCTATGCTTTTCCGCGCATGGGACCCTTTTCCCGATTCTTGGCGCTCGGCCTGTTCCTGGGTTCGGTTGCGTTTGCGCAGACGGCCGAAGACTATCGCCAGCGCGCCCTGGAGTTTTCTCGCAGCAAATCCTGGGATCAGGCAATTGTGAATTACCGCAAAGTGCTGGAACTCGAACCGAACGACGCGACGACTCATTACAACATGGCGCTGGCGCTCAAATACAAAGGCGATGCCCCGCAGGCCATTGAGGAATTCGAATCGACTCTGAAATTGAAACCGAAATGGGCGGAAGCGCACTACGCCCTGGGTGCGACTTTGTATGACATGCACGAGCCGGACGCGGCAAACAAGGAGCTGCGCTTGGCGCTCGAATTCGACCCCGCAAACGCCGGGGCGCACCGGCTGATGGCGCGTATCTATTCCCGGCAAAATGATTATTCGGCTGCGGAACGCGAATTGCGCCGCGCGCTGCAAATCAAGCCGACGCAGGAATTGCATTTTGAACTGGGTTTGATCGAAGGACAGGTTGGAAATTTGTCTGGAGCGGCCGCCGAGTTTCGCCAGGTTCTGTTCACGAATCCTGGTTTTGCGGCAGCACACCTGATGATGGGTGTTACGTTGCGTCGTCAGGGCAACCATGTCGGCGCACTCGCGGAGTTTCACAAGGCGTGCGAAGTCGACCCCAAGGATCCGGAAGCACAATACAACCTCGGCAAGGAGCTTAAAGCCAGCGGAGACAACGCCGGAGCAATCGATGCCTTCCAAAAGGCGATTGAGCTGAAGCCCGACTTTGAAGATGCGCACTACAACCTGGGAATTGCGTTGCGCGCGCTGGGAAAAACCGAAGCCGGAAAAAAAGAGCTGGAGGAGTTGAACGCGTTGCACGAATTCCGGGCGCATCTGGCGGTGTCGAAGAAACTTATTCTCGACGGCGTCGAGGCGCTCAAACAGCAGAAACTGGACGATGCGCTGGCGCGCTTTCAGAAAGCCGCGGAAGAAAGTCCGACGCTCGCGACGGGATTTTACTACGAAGGTGTGACTCTCGAACGCAAAGGAGACAGCTCAGGCGCGCGAACGGCCTTCGAGAAAGCCATCGAGCTGCAACCGGACTACGCGCGGGCACACTCCAGCCTCGGATTGCTTTACTGGAGGCAAGCGGATCACGAACGAGGCTTGACCGAATTCCGGCAAGCCGTCTCGTCCGATCCGGACTTTGCGGAAGGGCACTACAATCTCGGTCTTGCGCTGGCGCAACTAGGCCAATTGGATGAAAGTGCGCAGGAATTGAATCAAGCGATCGGTCTGAATCCGAAATACGTGGACGCGCGTGTGCAACTTGGCCTGGTTCTCAGTCAGAAAAACGATTTCGTTGGCGCGGCGAACGTGTTTCGTGAACTTGTGCGGCGCGATCCGGCTTTCGCGGAGGCTCACAACAACCTTGGCCTGGTATTTCTCCAGACATCGGAGTTCCCCAAGGCACAAGCGGAATTTACGGAAGCGATCCGCCTGAAACCGCGTTACGCGGAAGCGCATTACAACCTCGCTCTTGCCCTTCACCGGCTGGGAAAGGAGGCGGAATCGCGCACACAGTTCGAACGAGCGTTTGAAATCTCGCCCGAACTGAAAAACGCGCCCCGCCCTTAAAAATGCGATCCACTCGAAAAATCCTGTTACTCGTAGTTGCGCTCGTAGGCGTCGTGACCGTTTCTATCCGCTACAGTTCGGCAAGATCGCGCCGTGCAGCGCAATTTGAGCAAGACTACGCCGCGGCAAGAATGTGTGAAGTGACAATGCCCACGGCGGAGTTTTCCGTCCCGTATGTTTCGAAAGCGCCGGAGCTGAACACCGAGCCGCGGTCGAAGACCTGGGAGCATGCGGCATCGGTTTGGATTGAAAAAGACTGTTCCCGGCAGTTTGACTATCCCAAACTCAAAACTGAAGTTCGCGCGTTTTGGACCGATACTGATCTCTATCTACTCTTCGTCTCTCCCTACACGGAGTTGAACCTCTGGCTGCCGGCCGATAACAGCAAAGATCACCTCAAGCTCTGGGACCGTGACGTGGTCGAATTTTTTCTCGGCGACGATTGGGCAAATATCAAGCGGTACAAGGAATTTGAGATTGCTCCTACCGGTGATTGGGTTGACCTGGATATTGACCTGGGGACGGACAAATCCACCGCTGACTGGAATTCCGGCTGGCAGCGCCTGGGCCGCATCGACGAAAAAACGCATGTGTGGTATGCAGCAGCGCGCGTTCCTTTGAAATCCGTCAGCGAACAAGCCGTCAAGCCCGGCACAAAATGGCGCGTCAACTTGTATCGCATTGACGGCGTCGGCGAAGACCCCGTGCGCCATTTCATGTGTTGGCAGCCGACTTGTGTGGTGAATCGCGATCCGAATCATGTGCCCGAGCATTTCGGCACGCTGATATTCACAAAATAGCTTCGAAGTCAGGCGAAAACGGAGGAATACATGTCTCGCTCGCAAGGATCGAACCGTCGCAGTTTCATGAAATATCTGGCGGCCTCGCCGCTGCTCGCGCAGATCGCCGCGCAGGATTTGTATGCGAAATCCGCCGCTGCGATAGGTCTGCCCACACAAGAAAACGTCTACACCAGGCTTGGAGTGAAAACCGTAATCAACTGCCGCGGTACATGGACCTATCTGAGCGGCTCTCTGCAATTCCCGGAAGTGCGTGCCGCGCAAGCAGAAGCGTCGCACCATTTCGTCAACATGGTTGAATTGCAGAAAGCCGCTGGCCGCAAATTGGCGGAATTGACTGGCGCAGAATCCGGGATGATCACCTCCGGCGCTGCTGGTTCGATGGCCGCCTCAGCTGCGGCATGCATGGCGGGCACCGACCCGGCGAAAATCTGGCAATTGCCGGACGCCACTGGCATGAAGCACGAAGTCATCATGGCCGGCGGTCGCAGCGCGTTCGACAGCGCCATCCGCCTCACCGGCGCAAAGTTGATCCTTGTCGAATCCCCAGAAGAAATCGCGAACGCTATCAACGACAACACCGCCATGATTTACACAACCGACCTCGGCGACAAACTCGCGAAGCAACTCGCCATCGCCAAATCCCGCAACGTTCCGATGCTGCTCGATGATGCCGCGGGAATTCCGCCAGCCGACAATCTAAAACTTTACGCTCAAATGAAAATCGATTTGTACACCTTCTCCGGGGGCAAGGGCCTGCAGGGACCTCAGTGCAGCGGCGTATTGTTAGGAAGGAAAGATTTGATCGAAGCTGCAATGCGTAATTCTGCGCCTTGGGAAGGAGCTGTTTGCCGTGCGATGAAAGTCGGTAAGGAAGAAGTGATCGGCGCTCTGACCGCAGTGGAAACCTGGCTGAAGATTGATCCGAAAAAACTCTACGACGAATGGAACGCGCGCGTGGATCGCATTGCGAAGCTCGTCGAAACGGTTCCCGGTGTGACTACCGGTGTTTACATTCCCGATGATGGAAACCGCTATCCCACGTTGAAAGTTTCCTGGGATCAGCAAGCGTGGGGGTACACGATCACGGACTGCGTTCAGCAGTTGCGCGCCAGCGATCCTGTCATCGAAGTTCTCGGCGAAGACAATCCAAGCCTTGTCCCCGCCGTTCGTGAAGGAATTCAGAAAGCGAAGCCCACGCGAAAGGAGCGGCAGCGAGTCAACCACATCGAACTCGTTTCCATGACGATTCAGCAGGGCGAAGAAATGATTGTCGGCCAAAGACTGCGCGAACTCTTGAGCGCCGCGCGCAAAGGAAAAGCCGCATGAAGCCCCTCGCAGCAGCATTGCTTCTGTTTTGCGCCACAAGCGTTTCCGCACAAATCAAGGCCGTGTCGCCGAAGGGCGCGACTACATCACCGAGCACCCTGAGCTCCTCCGGCGTTCTTGCCGATGGCTATCTTTACGTTTCCGGGCAAGGCCCGCGTCGCCCAGACGGCAGCTTGCCCGCCGATACCGCCGGACAAATTCGCCAAGCCCTGGACAACGTGAAGGCTGTGGTGGAGGCCACGGGACTGACGATGGAGCACGTCGTGTATCTTCAGATTTATCTCGAAAACATTCGGGCTTCGAGCGAAGTGGACAGAGTTTTCGCGGATTATTTTCTGAAATCTTCCCCCGCGCGCGCGATTGTTGGTGTTGCTCGAGTTCCCGAACCTCCGATTGAGATCACGGCGGTCGCGGTGCAGGATTCGAACGGAATTCAGCCGGTTTGCCTCCCCAATGAAAAACTGGGAAAGGGATACGCGCGGGCGGTGTTGACGCATGATCGGCTTTTTGTGTCTGCGGCCGAGGGCAGAGACCCCGCGACTGGCAAAGTCCCGGATGATCCGGACGCGCAAGTTAATTTCGCACTCGGAACAATGAAGGACGTGGTCGAAAGTGCCGGGCTGAAACTGGCCAACATGGTTTTCGTGAATCCTTACCTAACTCATGACATTCCCACGGGCGTTATGAACAAGGAGTATGCCAGCCGCTTCGAATTCGGAAATACTCCCGGCCGCGCGACGATTCAAGTGTCGAGCTTGCCCGATGGCGCGCACATCGCCTACACGGGCGTTGCAGTGCGTGACTTGAGCCAGCGTCACGCGATTCGCCCGAAGAATATGCCGCCGAGTCCAACCGCGAGTCCCTGTGTGTTTGCGGGCGATACGCTCTATTGTTCCGCGAAGAGCGGATTCATTCCCGGACCCGATTCCGGCGTCTATGCCGCGACGACGTCCCATCAGGCGCACCAGACGATGCGGAATCAACTGGACAATCTGGAAGAGGCGGAGATGAAATTCGATCAGGTTGTTTTCACTACGGTCTATCTCGATGATCTGTCGGACATGCCGCTGTTTGAAAAGGTCTACCGCAAGTACTTCACCGCAATCGCTCCCGCGCGAGTGAACGTGCAGCAAATTGCTCCGCGCGATCGAAAGCCCAACGATGACGAGCAATATCCAGACTTGGAGCAGATGTCGCTGATCGCGGTTCGCACCCATCCCAAGTAGCAGCGGGATTGCACGCCTACTCCGCGATCAGTTTCTGGTCTTTTGCGCTTCCTTTTGCTGAGGTTGTGCCAGATACGGGATAAATCCACGCACTTTGGTTCGCAGTTTGTAAACGGAAGTCGTCGCTGTGATGTAAAGCGTCCGGTAATCGCTGTCGCCCCAAATCAGGTTTGCGGGTTGTTCCGGCATTTCGATTGTGCCGAGAAGATGTCCTTCGGAATCCCAAATCCAGATTCCCTTCGGCCCGGTGACATAAAGGTTACCCGCTTCGTCCACGCGCATGCCGTCCGGAACTCCTTCGTGCTTGCCGCCCGGCTCCGCGCCGAAAATCCGACCATTCGAAAGCGAGCCATCGGAGCCAACGTTATACGCCCGAATGTTGCGCTGTTCGCTGTCGTCCACATAGAAGCGCTTTCCATCAGGGGAGAAGGCAAGGCCATTTGGCTGTGTCAGCTCTTTCGTGAGCAAACGGACATTTCCTTTGTCGTCCAGCCGGTACACGCCTTGAAATGGAATTTCCTGCACTTCTCCTTTTACGAGATCGAGCGTCGGATCCGTAAAATAAATCGCTCCGTCCGGCCCGGTGATCACGTCATTCGGGCTGTTAAATTTCTTTCCTTCGAATTTGTCGGCAAGAATTGTGTATTTTCCGTCAGGCGCTACGGCAATAATCGCGCGCAGCACGCTCGCGCAATCGATTAGCCGCTGCTTACGGTCGTACGCGTTTCCGTCCGGATCACCCAAGGCAATCAGCTCTTCCTTTTGGCCATCCAGGGTGACTTTATAGATTTTGTTTTGCTCTTCGTCGCTGACGTACAAAAATCTTCGTTCGTCCCAAACCGGACCTTCGGTAAAGCCGAATCCGGTAGCCACTTTCGAAAGTTGCGCTTTGCTGTCAACTAAATCCCAGAATTGGGGACTTTCTGCTTTCAATGAAAATTGCCGAGGTGGCGCTTGAGCGCGCCCGGCGGAAAAAAAGAAAATCGTTATGGATAAGAAGCAAAAGGCGGCGTTCAAGGTGCGAACAACGGATCGGTTCATGGAGTTCCCCAAAACATTTTGCTTTGCCCTCAGCTTAGAAGTTCAACGCTCGGTTCGCGGCAACGTTTTTAATTGTCGTCCGGCTCTTCCTTGGAGTTGCGATTCAAATTGTTCTCTGCCGAAGCAAAAAGAAATTTCACCAGATCGTCCAACTCCGCCGGGGAAAGTTTTGATCCATAGTCAGAAGGCATTGGAGATTGGTTGCGGTAGGTCAGACTCGCCAGTGAGGACTTGGACAGGAGATGCAGCGCACCGTCCGGCGTCAGAAGCTGGAGCGAGAAATTATCTTCATTGCGCGCGAGGCCTTCGAGCGAACTTCCAGTCGTGAGCGTAGCAACAACCGTCCGGCGCCTTGGATCAAGGTCGCGATTTGGAGAAACGATCGCGTCCCGCACCGACTCTTGTGAGCGGCCCGCCGCGTGCCCGCCGAGATCGGACGCAAAAAAACCGCCTTGGCCATGAACCATGTGACAGTCGGAACAACTGCCTTTCTTGAAGAAAATTTCCTTCCCGCGCTCGGAATTGCCAGGCAAGTTCAAATTAGAAGCCGCACCTTGCAGCGTTCGAAGATAGGCGACCACGGAACGCCGCGTTTTGCTGTCCAAGAAGCGGAAGGGCGGCATCGAAGTATTGGCCACGCCGTTTTGCAAGACTTGAAGAAGCGCGGCGTCAGAAAGTTGCCGTACTTGCGGCCGCGTCACGATGTCCGGCGCGCGCTCCCCGCCTCTGCCGTCAAGTCCGTGGCATCCGGCGCAGCTGGCGGAGTAAGTCCGCTTGCCGGCAGTTACGTTGTCCGTGTTTCCTTTTGACGTCGCGGTTGCAGCCGGTTTGTCTTGGCTCGATGCCCCAATCCCGCAAGTCAAAAAAAGAACCGCGGCCATCAAAAGAAAGCGAACCGGGCGCCTGGTGGGCCGAGTCGGGACGGTATTTTCCCCAATTTTGGGCATGTATTTTCGACCAATGAAAGTCAGCAAGCGCGATCCCCGCGACGCCACGAAGTGCACATCGTCTATACACCAGGTGACCGGAACCGTGTCAAATCATTTCGCGACTCTCGGCAAAAGAAATGGAAGCAACCGCGTTGCCGGTCGTGGATTCAGAATCGATTGCGTCAGTCGTTCGGTTCACTCGCCTCGAACTGTCCCGAGCACAGCAAAATCTCCTCTTTCAATCGATTTAAGAGTAGTGGTAGAGTGCGCCTTCGAAATCCTGAGCGAGGGTAGCCATGGACGATCGTCTCCGAGCTAAGCACCATTTTCTCATTGGGACGGCAATTCTCACAGCCAGCGCCGCGCTGGTGAGTGTTTTGCCCTTTGGTGGAGCGCGTGTCAGAGCCCAAGCGCCTGCCTCTTCTCCGCAATCTACGGCGGACGTTCTGCTCAACGATTTTCGCCATGTGGAAGTTGCTTCCGTCTCGGACGCGGCGGAGCAGATCCTCGGCAAGAAGATCTACATGTCTCACCGCATGCAGGCGATTTTTCCGACGAAATTTGCCGGCTACGCCGTCACCGTCCTCCTCAAAAAAGACGAGGGTAACAAGGATCCGAATGCGTTGGCAGGCATGATCGCAGCCATCGACGGCGGCGCGAAAGATTCCGTCTATGTGATGACTGTCGAAGACGGAGCGGACATTGCGGGCATGGGCGGTCTGATGGGCACAACCATGTACTCGCGCGGGTATGTCGGCGCCATCGTGGATGGTGGCGTGCGGGACGTCGCGCAGCTCAAGCGCATTGGATTTCCGGTTTATGCCTTGGGGCCAGTGCCGTCCACCTCGGTGGGCCACTACAAATTCGGCGGCGCGAATGTTCCGCTGATGTGCGACGGGGTTCAGGTGCAGCCCGGCGACATTGTGGCGGCCGACGCGGATGGTGTAGTCGTCGTGCCTCGTGCCAAAGCGGAAGAAATCCTGGCTCTTGCGCAGCAAATGGATTTCAAAGAGCACTCGATGTATCCCTTCATTGAAAAATTCAGATCGCTTCAGGAAGCAGTAAAGAAATTCGGAAGAATTTGAGTTGGGTCGAGGAGGCGCGCCATGCCAGTTTCTCCAAAGCGAACGTATAACATCACCTCGGTGCAGCGGTGCCTGCGCTTGCTGAGTTTATTCTCCGAAGCGCCGGGCGGTTTGTCTGCCACCGAAGTAACGAAACGTTCCGGCTTGCCGGTCAGCACGGTCCACAGGTTCCTCGTCAACCTCCAGGACGCGGGCTTTCTCGATTGCACCGCTAGAGGAAAATACCATCTTGGTATCGCATGCTTTTCGATTGGCCACGCGGCCTTGGGGCAGTTGGACATTCGAAGACTGAGCCTTCCGTACTTACAGGCCCTCAATCAGCACACACGCGAAACGATCCACCTGACCGTGCGGCAGGGACAGACCGCCGTCTACGTCGAAAAACTCGACTCGCCGGAGCATCTTCGTATTTTTTCGCGGATTGGCGCCCTCGTTCCGCTCTATTGCACCGCGGTGGGAAAAGTCCTGCTCGCCTTCATGCCTCAGGCGGAGCTCGAAACAACTCTCTCGCAAATTGAACCGCGGCGTCTGACCGCCAACACCATTGCCAGCCGCCAGGAGTTGGAACAGCATCTGCGCCGCGTGCGCAAAGCCGGCCATGCGTTTGATTTGGAAGAGCACGAGCCGCACATTCGCTGCGTCGCTGCGCCCATCTGGGATCACACCGGAGCCGTGAACGCGAGCCTCAGTCTGACCGCGCCCGCCGTGCGAATGGCCGTGCCGCGCTTGCGGCAACTCGCTCCGTTGATTCAGGAAGCGGGACTCCGAATTTCGCGCGAATTGGGCTATCAGGGTTGCGAAGTTGCGTCAGCGCGGAGCGCTCCGGAACGTTCTTCGAACCGGCTTCCCGGGCCAATGCAACGCGCAGCGATGGCGGCGACATTTCGATAAATGAATTCTCCTTGAGCAAATAAGGACAAGTGGGCGTATTTTCTAAACGGAGAGCACTGAGTGAGCGATTGCTGGCACAAATTGGCTGTGTTTGTCCTCCTCGCAAGCGCTATCTCGGCGCGTTCCGCCGCCGCGCAGGCGTCCGCCGATGCTCCCGTGTCTGCTGTCATTGATATAACCCACGCCGACTTGGTTGCCGCTCCTGTGGCCGCGAATTGGCCTTCCTACAATGGTGACTACACCGGCCGTCGCTTCACGAGCTTGACTCAAATTTCCCCATCCAACGCGGACCAACTGCGTGCGCAATGGGTTTTTCACGCCGCCAAGTCGGACGCGCTCGAAGTCACGCCAGTCGTCGTGAACGGCGTCATGTTCATCACCGCTGCGAATGATGCCTACGCCGTGGACGCGCGAACTGGTCGTACCATCTGGCACTATTCGCGGCCGATTACGGACGGCCTGATTGACGACGCTTCCGCTCACCACAGTCGCGGAGTCGGCGTTTGGGGAACTAGAGTTTTCATGAACACGGACAACGCCCACTTGCTATGTCTCGATGCCCGCTCCGGAAATCTTTTGTGGGACGTTGCTTACGCGGACTGGAACAAAAACTACGGAGCGACCAGCGCTCCTTTGGTCGTCAATGGCAAAATTCTGGTTGGAACTTCGGGCGGCGACGACGGCGTACGCGGATTTGTGGCGGCCTATGAAGCCGCGACGGGAAAACTGTTGTGGCGCTTTTGGACGATCCCCGGTCCGGGCGAACCCGGTTCAGAAAGCTGGCCCGGCGACATGTACCTGCATGCGGGCGGCACCACCTGGATGCCGGGCACCTACGACCCCGAACTCAACACAGTCTATTGGGGAACGAGCAATCCTTCGCCGGATTTCAACGGAGACCCGCGACCCGGCGACGACATCTACACCTGCAGCGTGGTGGCGCTCGACGCCGACACCGGAAAACTAAAATGGTATTTCCAATTCACCCCGCACGATCTCTACGATTACGACGCCACCGAAACGGCAGTTTTGGTTGACGCGGAGTTCAAAGGGCAACCGCGCAAGCTCCTTGTCGAAGCCAATCGAAACGGATTCATTTACGTATTGGACCGCGTGACCGGTGAATTTCTTTCTGCCACTCGGTTTGCGGAAAAACTGAATTGGGCCAAAGGCATCGACGAAAAGGGCCGCCCGATTATTGATAAGGAGAGCGCCAAGCCTACGCCGGAGGGCTCCAAGGTCTGTCCGGGATTTTCCGGCGCGACCAATTGGTTCTCGCCTTCCTACTATCCGGAGACGCGCACTTTATTTTTCATGTCCCAGGAAGAATGCACCGTTTTTCTCTCCGGCCCGCAAACGTTCAAAGAAGGCGAGACGTATTACGGCACCGGTTCCCGCCATCCACCGGGCGAGCACGGTCAAAAAAATCTTCTGGCCTACGATTTAGACACCGCGACGATTCGCTGGCGCTATCCGCAGGCGAACGGCCGTTGGTCCGCCGCCGGCACGATGGCGACGGCCACGGGGCTGGTATTTTTTGGCGACAACAGCGAATCGTTCGAGGCCGTCGAAGCGAAAACCGGAAAACCGCTGTGGCATTTCAATACTGGCCAGCCGATACATGCTTCGCCCATGAGTTACGCGGTGAGCGGCAAGCAGTACGTTGCCATCGCCGCAGGAAGTGATGTTTTTAGTTTCGCCTTGCCCTAAGGAACTCAAATCTTGCTGAATCGTATTTCAAAGGAGGATTGCACATGTTTTCCAATCTAACGACGCGTCGTGGTTTCGCAGCAAAGCTGGCCGCCCTTCTGCCAGGGGTTGGACTCGCGGGAGCTGCCGCTGCCGGCGTGCAAGCTCCCGGGGGCGTACAAAAATTGAACGGTGACGGAAAGCCCTCCGACGGGAAGGGATTCATCACGCCACTGATTATTCACAACGGCCTCATCTACATCGCCGGACAAGGCGCGCATTCGCGTGGCGACAAATCCGACGCTGGAAAAACGCCTACCATCGAAATGCACACCAAGATGGTCATGGACGGCGTAAAGGCAGTCGTCGAAGCGGGCGGCGGCACCATGGACAGCATCCTTCAACTCACCGTGTTTCTAGCAAAGCTCGATTACTACGACGGCATGAATTCCGTTTTCAAAACATATTTTCCAAACGGCGGTCCCGCACGCACAACCGTCGCCGTCGCCGGACTCCCCGGCGAGTCTCTCGTCGAAATCAATTGCATCGCTGCGGTCGTCAAGAAGGGGGCATAGCTCCATGGTGTTCAAAGATCAATCGAATCGCAGAACCTTTCTCGGCACGCTCAGCGCTGTTTCCGCCGCCGTGCTGAGTCCGATCAAGACTTTCGGCGCGCCCGCCGGCTCTACGCCTGCCGCGAGCAAGAAACTCACTGGCTTCGGGTCCACGGGAAATGTCTTCGAAGAACTCGGCGTCACGACGGTCATCAATGGGCAGGGAACCATGACCGTTCTTGGCGGTTCGCTCCCGCGCCCTGAAGTTGAAGAAGTCATGGCCCTCGGTGGAAAACATTTCTGCAGCATTCCGGATCTCGAAGTCGCGGCCGGTAAGCGCATCGCTGAAATGTTGAAGCTGCCCGAAGGCTATGCCGCGCTCGTCACCAGCGGCGCCGCGGCTGCCATGCAATCCGGGCTGGCCGGCATCCTCACCGGAAATAATCCGAAGTTCATCGAACAAATCCCAGACCTCACCGGTATGAAAACGGAGGTCATCATCCAGAAGTCACATCGCAATCCATTCGATCATCAACTGCGCACCACCGGCGCCAAGCTCATCGTTGTGGAAACCGTCGACGACGTGAAGAAAGCCGTGAATCCGCAAACGGCGATGATGCATTTCTCCAACTTCGCCAACGACGAAGGCCAAATCAAAGTCGAAGAGTGGGTCAAGCTCGCTCACGAAAACAATATCCCCGCTTTTATCGACGCGGCGGCTGACACCCCTCCCGTTTCGCATCTCTGGGACTACGCCAACATGGGATACGACCTGATCGCCTTCAGCGGTGGCAAAGCCATGCGCGGTCCGCAGTGCGCCGGCTTGCTGATCGGCAAAAAAGATCTCGTCGCCAACGCGCTGCTCAACAACAGCCCGCACGAAGACACCATCGGGCGCAGCCAGAAAGTCGGCAAAGAAGAAATCGTAGGGATGGTCAAGGCCGTGGAACTGTTCTTGAAAGACGACCACGAAGCCTTGAACAAGGAATGGCAGCGACGCCTCGAATATGTCTCGTCCCAAGTTACAAAAATCCCGACGGTGACGACGTCCTATCCGCCTATGGAAATTGCCAACCACGTCCCCCACATGCGCATCAAATGGGACTCGAAAAAAATCCCTATGACGCCGCATGAAGTTGGAAAGGCCCTCCGCGACGGCAAGCCGTCCATCGTGCTTTCCACCGGTGAACACGGCGAAGCCCTTTCCATGAACTCTTTCATGCTCCAGCCCGGCGAGGAAAAAATCATCGCCGCGGAGCTGGTTAAATTGTTCAAGGCGCATCAGGCCTAGCCCCATATTCAACGTCGCAACGGATCGTATTCGAATGCAGGAGCGCGCTTGACTGAGGAAAGAACGAGCCATATCCGCTGGTTGTTGATCTTCTGGCTGTTTGTGCTCAGTGCGGTTGCCTACCTCGACCGTGTGAATATTTCGATTGCCGGAACACTTCTGGCGAGCGAGTTTCACCTTTCCAAAATTCAGCTCGGCTGGATTTTCAGCGCATTCCTCGCTGGTTACGCCCTCTTTCAAACGCCCGGTGGCCGGCTCGCCGACAAATTGGGCGCCCGCCGCATTCTCGCTCTTGCCGTTCTTTGGTGGGGACTGTTCTCGGCACTCACCGTCGTTGTTCCCAGCGGGTTCCGCTCCGCGCTATTCGCGTTCATGGCCCTGCGATTCACTCTAGGCGCAGGCGAAGCCGTCATGTACCCCGCATCCAATCAATTCGTCGCCCGCTGGATCCCCGGTCCCGAACGGGGGTTGGCCAATGGCTTCATATTTTCCGGAGTTGGCGTTGGCGCCGGTTTTACGCCCCCGCTGATCACTTACATCATGCTGCGTTACGGCTGGCGTGTTTCGTTCGTCGTCTGTGCGGCCCTCGGCTTGATCGTCGGCTTCGTCTGGTATGTGATTGCGCGAAACGCTCCTGAAGACCATCCGCGCGTTTCGCCAAATGAACTTTCAAAAATCCGGGCGGGGCTTCCAAGTCCATCGTCGGCAGAGAAACAAAAACTCGTTTCCTGGGACCGAATGTTTGGAAGCAAGGACGTTCTTGCCGTTACGGCGAGCTATTTTGCGTTCGGATATGTCGCCTGGATATTCTTCAGCTGGTTTTACATCTATCTGGCGGAAGTTCGCGGACTCAATCTCAAAACAAGTGCGTTGTACTCCATGCTGCCTTTCATCGCGATGGCCGTGTGCTCGCCGCTCGGCGGCTTGATCAGTGATGCGATTGCAAAGAGCAAGGGCCCGCGAGCTGGCAGGAGTAGTGTCGCCGTACTCGGCATGATTCTGGCTGCCGTCTTTCTGGTCATCGGCTCACGGGCGCAGAACACGCAACTTGCCGTCTTTGTGCTTGCCGGCGGCGCCGGCGCGCTGTATCTCTCCCAGAGCTCGTTCTGGTCGGTGACCGCGGACCTTGGTGGTGCCTCCTCAGGCAGCGTCTCCGGATTCATGAACATGGGCAATCAGATCGGCGCAATGATTACAGCTTCACTCACGCCCTGGATCGCTTCGCGCCTCGGATGGACCACGGCTTTCGTCGTCGCCGCTGCCATCTGCGTATGTGGTGCGTTGGCTTGGCTGCTAGTCGATCCGCGCAAGCAACTGGATGCCGTCTAGGTCCGCTGTACTTCGTGTCTCCGCGGCTTCAATTACGACATTCGCTCGGCAACAACCTGTACAGGAACGCCCCGCACGAGTGAGTCGTAAACCGGCGAAAATCGCGGACCCAATTTGCTGAGCTCTTTGAATTGTGCTTCCGTGGCGTTTGCCTTGATGCGCAGCGTCATACGGATGTTCTGGTAACCATTGCGGATTTCCGGCGCGATACCGAGAAACCCGCGTAGATCCAGCACACCTTCGAGCAAACTTTCCACCTGATCCAGGACGATGCCGCGTGCAGCCGCGTGATAGACCATGGAAGTTGTCACGCAAGATGCCAGCGCATGCAGCAAATGCTCCACGGGATTCGCACCGGTATCCGTTCCCAAAAGAACTTCGTGCTCATCCGCGGCAAGAACAAAATTCGCTTTGTGGCGAACGATTTTGCCGCCGGCGCTGAACGGACGCACCTCCGACAGGTTTTCTCCGCCGTTCACCCAACGATTCTGAATGCGAAAGCGGAATTCACCGGCCTCGGGCGTAGCTTTGACGGTGTCGATTGTTTCCTGAATGCGCGCCACTTCTACGCCATTCCTAACGATTTCGAGACTTTGTTCCATGAAATTCTCCAAGTTGTTTGTGAGAACTTTTCTTCTCCGCTGGACAAGAAGTGCAAGGGAACGGCCACACCGTTTTCTTCTTACTCCCTTGGAATGAATCGCTTGCACGAGTGCCTGTCCTGGCGTGGCTTGTGATTGTTCACTACTCACGAATTTTCGTAAGTAGCTTGTCCGTTTCCCTTCGCGAGGAAGATTCTGGCGTGCCACTCCATCTCGCCCCGGAACCGTATTCCGCGCGCGTCACCGGCTGTCCCGCGCCATTTGGACGCGTGTACGAACCTCGGCCTTGCAATGGCGCAGCACCTCTTCCGTGTTCCTTCCGGATTTTCCGTCCAGGGTGTCCGTGTCTTCGGGGATTCGCCCTGTCACGTGCGCAAGCTCGTGCAAGAGTGTCGTGATTTGCGCGCCCAGCGTATCTCCGCGGTAGGCGCCCACAGTTAGCGGCCGATATCCCTGGTAGGACTGAACCGATCCTCTCTGATCCATTTTCCGCACCGGCAGCGTCGCCACAAAAAATGCTCCGCTTGGATTTAACTTGACCGTCGAATCTCGTCCGGTCAATTGGTACGTCTTTGCCGCCCACGGTTGTTTGTACTTCCAATCTCCTCGTGCATCGCGGACCATCGCGACGTACTTCACTGGCTCGTCGACAATGTCAAAGTGCAAGCTCTCGAATATTTCCGCCGATGTCGGATCGGTTTCCTGGAACCACGCGCTGCATCCATTCCCACTTTGCAAAATATCCAGCGTTAATCCACGCGCACTCTGTAGGTGTGCCTCGCGCTCGTCCGACCATGCCGCCGATTGACGATCATTTCTCGAGGCGCGTTCGTGAGAATGGGATTGTCCCGGGGAAAACAGCGCGCCAATCAGCGCCATCAATAAAAGCCATTTTGCACTTCCTGCGAAAAACATGTTGCCCTCCTGCACCAGAAACAGCACAGGACGGGCCATCGTTACGACGGCTTAACAGCCTTTATTATCAATAAGTTGGATGACGGATTAGGGGAACGTCGCTCGCGGCTTTTCGTGAGTTCTCGGTTTATCGTGAAGCAACAAAAAATCGCAACCCGCGAAGCTAAATTGGCCTGTAAATGCCGAGCGACTTCATCCGCGAAGACAGCGTGGACGGCGGTACGCCAAGTTTTCTTGCCGCGCCCTGGGGACCGGAAACTCTCCAATTCGCCTCTTCCAGCGCGCGAGTCAGCGTGATTTTCTCCATGTCGCGCAGATCTTCTTTTGTCTGAATCGCGGACATCGTGTGCGCGGTTTTTCGCTGGCGCCCAGCCTGCAGACTGTTCAGCGGCAAAACCTCGCGCAGGTTCAGCTTTCCGTCGCGCGCGATGATGACCGCTCGTTCGATCACGTTTTCAAGTTCTCGCACGTTCCCGGGCCAATGGTAGGAACGCAGCCGCCTCAGGCAATCGGCCGTCAATTGCAGCCGTGGTTTTCCCATTCGCTTGCAATTGCATTCCAGAAAGCAATCCGCGAGTAGTTCGACATCCATGCCGCGATCGCGCAGCGGTGGAACATCGATTGGGAAAACGTGCAAACGGTAGAACAAGTCCTCGCGAAAGCGTCCCGCCGCGACCTCCGCTGCGAGATCGCGATTCGTTGCCGCAATCACGCGGATGTCCACTTTTCGCGTCTGCGAGCTGCCAACCGGTTCGAATTCGCCCTCTTGCAGAACGCGCAGCAGTTTTGGCTGCATTTCCAGGGGCAATTCCCCAACTTCGTCGAGAAAAATCGTGCCGCCGTTAGCTAGTTCAAAGCGTCCGGTGCGCCGCATCGCCGCGCCGGTGAACGCCCCGCGTTCGTGGCCGAAAAATTCGCTTTCGCACAGCGCGGCTGGAATTGCCGCACAATTCACGCGAATAAAAGGCTTTCCCGCACGGTCGCTCGCTTCGTGAATGGCCCGCGCTACCAATTCTTTTCCCGTGCCCGTTTCGCCCGAAATAAAGACCGTCGCAGGCGTCGGTGCAACTTGATGAACCGAGGTGATGACCGAGCGAATCGCGCAGCTGCTGCCCACGATTTCGTCGCCATGCCGGTGCTCGTTGATCTCGCTCATCAGGTACGCGGTTTCATCCTGCAATTCGCGCAGACGGCTTTCCGCGGCAAGCTGGTCTTGCACGTTTCGCAGGATCAAACTGTACCGAAGCCGTCCTTGCACCTCGAACTGCGAAACGCTCGCTTCCGCCGCGAACGACATTCCATCCGAATTGATCGCGTCCAAGCCGCCCGGTACCCATGCGTATTGCCTGGATTCCGCGTCAAGGTCGTGCGCCACACTACAAAGTTTCTGTGCGCTTGCCGGGCTCAGAAATGATGTCATTTGTTTGTCTGTCAGCGTTTCGCCGGGAGAGACGAACAGCGTCGCAGCAGAACTGTTCGCGCGTTGGATGTAGAGCTCTTCATCCAACTCAAAAATCGCGTCCATCGCGCTTTCAAACAAGCCCGAAAAGCGCTGCTCGCTTTCGCGAATCTTGTTTTCCGCCCGAATTCGGTTAAGCTCCGCGCCGGCGCGGGCCGCAAAGATGCGGAACACCGATTCCAGTTCGGGCTCCAGCTTCATCGGCTTCGTGTCCATCGAAGAAAGATGTCCCAGGACCGAACCGTTTGGCTTCAGGATCGGCGCACCAAGGTAGCTCACCGCGTTGAACGCCACCAGATCGGGATCCTCCGGGAACAGATCAACGATGCGATCGGCGTAGTGCACCAGGCGCGCCTCATCAATCACCACGCCGCATGGCGTCCCATCAATCTTGTATTCGTAGTCCTCGATGAATTCCCCGTTCAGCCAGAACGCGATGGAACGCAGCACCCGCCTTTCCGGCAGGTATTCGGTGATCCATACTCCCGTGACGTTCAGCGCCAGCGCAGCCGAACGCACCAATTCTTTAAAAAATTCCTGCCCCGTTTTGGAGGCCGTGCCTTCTAGCAGGTGCTGGAGAAGCGTCTCGGGTTGTGTTTGCAGACCTGGACTGCTCATGGTGCTCTATTGGACGCACAAGATGAGCATGTGGTGAGACGTCCTTTAGAAGTGCTTATGCCAATTTGGCAGCCACTGCGCTCCTGAATTCCGGCGTAGGCAACCATCTGGTAGCCAGTAGCGCTCAGAGCACCGCCCCCCGGCACCTTTCGGCCGCCGAAATCTCCCGGCGCCGAGCCCTACCGCTGGACCCCAAGCGATTAGCCTCCCCGGCCGTATTGTTACGAAGCGTTCATCTTGCCCCATCGCATTCACAATCTCCCCGTATGCGCTGCAAACAAAGGACTTCCCTCCATAGCCAGCCCATTTCGGCCCACCATCCAGTCATTTTTAACACTCCTGAAACATCTCAGTAAGTAGTTGTTCACGTCCGTTTTGCTACTTTCTCCACGTTAGGTCCTATTGCATTACTCTGAATAGGTCGTTGATTTCATCCGGGGCGTAGCTATTTGCGAAAGTCATATGGAGGATCGAATGGGTAGGATGTTGTCAGCAGTGCTTATCTGCGCGCTCTTGGCCTGCGGGCCGTTGCGCGCCGAGGATTCAAACTCAGGGGACGCGGCAGCCAAGAATTCTCCCGCGGCTGCCACGGACAAGAAGACCAATACGCCGGCCGCAAAATCCGAAACCACCAGAACCGACGCCGCCAAGCCGGCGACGGACTATCGTGAAGAGATCGAAGAATTGCGGCAGTTGATGCGCGAACAATCGCAGCAACTCGCCGAGCAGCAAAAGCAGCTCGAACTTCTGCGCGAGCAGCTCAGCTCCACCCACAAAGCCGAACTCTCTCTGCCAGGCTCAGCGGCGACCGCTGTGCCTGCTACCGTTCACGTTGTCGCGGGAGATTTGGCCACCGCCATTCGCCCGGAAGCGGGTGCATCGGTTCCGGCGGGCCAGGACAAGCCGAAGCCGGCGGACGAACCGACGTCGATTCACTACAAGGGAATCACCATCACACCCGGCGGCTTCTTCGCCGCGGAAACGGTTTATCGCACACGTGCGATCAGCGCCGACGACAACACGCCCTTCACCAGCACTCCATTCAATGGCAACAGCCTTTCCAAAGTTTCCGAGCTCAACTTTGGCGGTCGCCAGACCCGCATGAGCCTGCTGCTCGAAGGCAAACTGGGCAGCGCGAAAATCGGCGGTTTCTTGGAAGCTGATTTCCAAGGTGCTGGAACGACTTCGAACAACCGCCAGAGCAACAGCTATGTTTTCCGCCAGCGCCAGGCGTTTGCTCAGGTCGCCATGGACAACGGCTGGACGATCACCGGCGGCCAGATGTGGAGCCTCGCCACGGAAACCCGGAAGGGCATCACAAATCGCCAGGAAACCACCCCGCTCGTCATTGATCACCAATACAGCGTTGGTTTCACCTGGGCTCGTCAATACGGCCTCCGTGTCGTGAAAAGCTTCGGCGACAAGTTCGCTCTCGGCTTTTCTATCGAAGGTCCGCAGACCACCCTCGGTGGCCGCGGCTTCTCCTCCTTCACGAACCGCGTCAACCTTGGCAGCAACACCTTCGTGACCGGTTCGACCAACACCAACTTCTTCGTCGACGCTCCCGGCCAGAGCGGCGGCTTGTTCAATGCCTTCGACCCGACCGGCTACACCCCCAACAAGGCGCCTGACTTTATCGTCAAGGCCGCTCTCGATCCCGGCTGGGGCCACTATGAACTGTTCGGAATCGTCAGCGAATTCCGCACGCGCGTCTATCCGTGCGCTGTCGTGGGCACGAACGTCAACGATACGACCGCGCCGGGAACGCCAGCGACTGTGAATTGCGCCCCGGATCCGACGAACCCAGCTCCGACGCCGAGCACCCTCGGTGCATTCAATGACTCACGCACCGGTGGCGGCGCGGGCGCCAGTGCGCGAGTTCCTCTGCTCAATAAGAAGCTGGACGTCGCCCTGAAGTTCACTGCCGGCAGTGGTATCGGCCGCTACGGCTCTGCGCAGTTGGCCGATTCGACGGCTCGGCCCGACGGCACGCTCGCTTTGATCAAAAGCGCGCAATGGTTGAGCGGTTTGGAGCTCCACCCCAACCCCAAGATCGACCTCTACGCCTACTTTGGCCAGGAGTATGCCGGACGCGCAGCCTACACCGGTTACACGTCCATCACGGTGACAAAGACGCCTGCGATTCCCGCGATCGGTGGCTCGGCAGCCATTCCCGCGACGACATCGACGTCCATCAATACGGCCGGCATCGGTGGATACGGTTCGCCGTTTGCCAACAATAGCGGATGCAGCACAGAAGTCGTTCCCTCAACACAACTCACGCCGGGTGCCGGCGGAACCTGCGCCGGCGACATCCGCACCATCAGCGAAGGCAGCCTCGGCTTCTGGCACAAGTTCTACGCCGGGCCCAAGGGTGGTTTGCGCTGGGGTATCCAGTATTCCTACTTCACAAAGAGCGGATGGTCCGGCACGAGCGGCATCGCACCGAAGGCCGTCAACAACATGGTCATCGCGTCGTTCCGCTATTACCTGCCCTAACCTTGCACTCGGAGCGCTGCTAGCGCAACTTCCGGTTTAGACAACCACCCTGGACCGCCTCACCCCGCGGTCCAGGGTTTTTCTTTAAAACGTTCAATCCTTCAACTTTGCTCCCCACCCAAACCTGTGATCTCGACCGGAGCGGCCCGGTTTTTTCCTGCGCTCGGTTTTTGAACGCCGGCCCGCGCAGTGGAAAGACCTCTCTTCTCTTCCATTCTTCCATGCGCAATTTCAATCTTCCCTCGCTCTCGCTGGGCGCAGCCGAATCTCGCGCGATTCCGTCACACCCACAAATTTATCGGCCGCTCCGTAATAAAGCAGCCAACGATCTCCGTGCCGGACCATTCCTTCCACAAACACCACGTTCGGCACCTGGCCCGTCTTTTCCCATTCCAATTCCGGTGCAAAGACCGGCACCTCGCTGCGATAGAGCAATTTGCCCGGATCTTTGCGGTCGAACACCGCAATTCCTGTCCGGTACACCAGTTTGTCGTCCGCGCCGTTGTATATCAGCACGATTCCCGCGTCCGTCAGGATCGGCGGTGGCCCCGGCTCCACCACGCGCGAATCGAATTTCCCAGCCCGTCGTGGCAACACCGGCGTCTGCGTCGCCTCCGTCCAGTGGACCAAATCTTTCGACCGCGAAAGTCCCATCTGATCCGTCTTGTCCTCTGCCGTCCCCAGCCAGTACATCCAATACTCGCCATGAATCTTCGTCGTCAGGATTGCGCCGGACTTCGTCCACGCCTTGTTCCAATTCCCCTGATAAGCCGGCAAAATCACGCCCTTCCGCTCCCAGTGCACCAGATCGCGCGACGTCGCCAGGCACAGTTGCGCATCTTTCTTGTTGTAGCCCGTGTATGTCAGGTAGTAGATCGCGCCGATTTTCACAATCCGCGGATCTTCCACTCCGCCATCTTTTTCATACGGAGCCTCCGGCGAAAGAATCGGCTCCGCCCGCCGCGTAAAATGAATTCCATCCACGCCCTCCGCGTATCCCAGCCGCGACGTCCCATTCGCATCCTGCGCCCGATACAGCATCACAAATTTCCCGTCGCGCATCACGACCGCCGGATTGAAGGTCCCCGCGCTCTCCCACCCATTTCCTTGCGGCGCAAGAATCGGCGTCTCCGACACTCGCTTCCATTCGAAATTGCCGCCCGCCTGCGGCGCACGCGCCAAAAAAACAAAAATCCACGCCGCGCAACAAACCGCAACCCGTCTCTCCATGATCCTCACGGCAGCCATATGTCTATCTATCACGATTTTTGTCCTGGAATCACGTCGGACTCCACCGCTTCGATTTCGCTTTTAGTAATTCTTGTGAGCTCTCAGCGCTTGAGGCATCGCCTTCGTCTCCAACGATGTGAACAGTGCCACGTAAAATCCTTTAGAATCAATACTTACAAAATAGGGGGGAGGGGGTGATCTGGCTCGTTAACTTCGGCGCACACTTCCTGCCCAAGCTGGCCGAGCCTCGAACTATCCGAGTGTGCCTTGCAAGACTTCCCGCAATAAATCCTGTTTTTGTGCCGTCAGTTTATTGCCCTGCGAAGTCAGGTAGAAAACGTCAATCGCCTTCTGGCCTTCCGTATCAATCAGCGCCACTTCGATGTTGCAAGCCAGCCGCGCCAGCGCAGAGCCCATGTCATAGAGTAGTCCCGGCCGGTCCTGCACAATCACTTCGAGTAGCGTGCTGTACGCCGACGCCGAATCATCGAAGCTAAGCCTCGTCTGAATCGCCACTTTCGGTCGGCGCGCGCGGCTTGCCGTGTCGCGGCTTTGCAAAAGCGGTTCGAGCGCGGCCTTATTTTGTAAAACGTCATGCAAGCTCTTCACGAAGCGGTCAATCTCCGTCGGATTTAATTCCAATGTGCGGTGCAAGTCCGCAAAATGGAACGTATCGAGCACCACGCCCGCGGCGTTTGCGAAGGCATCCGCTTTGATGATGTTCATGCCCCAGGCGGCCAGCACGCCGGAGATTGTCGAAAACAGCGCCGGCCGGTCCGCTGTCAGTAGGGTCAACGAGAACCCGTGTCGTTCCGGTGTCAGCTCTGTCTGCAGTGGTGCGGCGCCCAACTTCTGGTAGAGCGCAAAATGCCGCGCGACTTCCGCCGCGGAATGGACCGCCAGATACCGCCGCGGGAATCCTTCGAGGAACCGCTCGATATCGGACTGCTTCGCGTTTTTCGCGACAGTCAGAACCTGCTCGAGCATCGACTTCTCATCGGACGCGTGAAGCCGGTTGCGATCCAGCGTGCGGCTGAAGTGGTTGGAAGTCGCCACAAAAAGCTGCCACAGCATTTCCGCCTTCCACGGCGTCAAAGCCTCGGGATTCACCGCGTGAATGTCGGCGTACGTCAGTAGCGTTAGCCGCTGCAACCGCTCGAGCGTACCCACGCTCTCTGCAAATCCGGACACGATGGACGGATCGAAAATATCGCGCCGCTGCACCGTAGCCGACATCGCCAGATGCTGTTCGATCAGGAAATGAACTTCGGCCTCTTCCTCTGCGGAAAGTCCCAGTCTCCGCGCAGCCGTGTCCAAGGCCTCCAGGCTGCCGCGTACGTGGTTGTCCGTCGGCATCCCTTTCCCCGTGTCGTGCAGCAGCAAGGAAAAAATCAGCAGGTCGCGCCGGTCGAGCGTCTTCCACAACGGCGAAAACGAAACGCCGCGCTCATCCGGCGGCTCCGCCAGCTCTTGCAAATGTTCGATCGTTCGCAGCGAATGTTCGTCCACCGTGTAGCGGTGATAAAAATCGCGCACCACCAGCGAATCGATCGCGCGAAATTCCGGAAGAATCTCCATCAACAATCCCAGCCGGTGCATCGGCCGCAGCGCCACGCCGGGAAAATCGCCGGCAAGAATTTCTTTCAACATCTCCCACTGAATCGCCTGGTTGTACACCGGCAATTCTGAATGGGTCATCACGTACGAAATGCTGCGCTCGGCTTCGCGCGAGAGCGGCGTTCCGGTTCGCGCCGCTTCCGCGAACATCGCATACATCACTGTTCGGTCCGAAAGCGCCTGCTGGTTCAACACCTCAATCTGCCCACCGTGAACCGCGAAATCGCCGGTCATCGGCGGCGTGGTTTTCGTCACGCTCCGTGCCGCAGAAAAAAACCGCTCCTTCAAGCTCGTAGGAGTGGCCATCTTTTGGTCCATGTAGCGCAGCAATTGCCGGTTCAGCGTCCGCGCGTGCCGGAAATAAATGCGCATCCACTCGGCGGCGCTTCGCTGCGTGCCGTCGCGCATGCCCAGAGATTTGTCCGCCGCTTCCGCCTGCGATTCATACGTCAGTGCGTTGTCGTTTCGCCCGTTGCTGTAATGCAGGAAACACCGGATCGAACTCATGAACTCCACGGCATCCGCCGCAAGTTGTTCTTCCGCTGCGCTCGATCCCCGCAAATCTTTGCGGTCGCCCATGATCTGCCGCAGCCAATAAGCCGCCTGATAGTCGCGCAATCCCCCCGGCGCCTCTTTGACGTTCGGCTCCAGGTGAAAAATCGTGTTGCCGTAGCGCCCCAGCCGCTCTTTCGTCAGCCGGTGTAATTGCGAAAAAAGAAATGGCCGGGCTTGCCGCTCGGAAGGAGGCAGAATTCGCTGGTCCAGCTTTTCAAATAACGCGGCGTCGCCATCCAGAAATCGCCGGTCCAGCAACGCCAGATGAAATTCCGCGTTGTCTTCTTCAATGCGTTTGCATTCATCAATCGTGCGGCCCGCCGAACTTACCCGGAAACCCAAATCCCACATCGTCCGCGAAAATTCGGAAATCAAGGGCCGAAACTCTTCTTCGGTTTTGTCGTTGGCAAAAAGAAACAGAATGTCCAGATCGGAAAAGGGAAACAGCATGCGCCGCCCGTATCCGCCGAGCGCCAGCAAACTCAATCCATCCGCGGGGGAATCGTGCAGCTTCAGCACATCTTTGAACACTCGTTGCAAGCTGCGATCCGCCAGCTCGCACAGCGCCAGCAGCGTCGCCTTCGCGCCCGCTCCGTGCTCAAAGTTCTTCCGGATGCGCGCTCGTTCGTCCTCGCATTGTGCTCCGAGGACAGATAGTGGTGTAGCAGGGCCTGCCATTAGTTTAGTTGGTTGGTTCTCCGGTAGGAGACCTGGGCGCGTGGCGGAGGTCACAGACTCTAGAGCGCGCTTTCCCCGCGCTCCTCGTTGCGAATCCGGATGGCTTCGTCCACCCTCGTAAGGAATATCTTACCGTCGCCAATCTTTCCTGTCTTGGCTGTCTTCAAAATCGTGTCCACCACCAAGTTCACAAGCTTGTCCGGCAACACCATTTCCAATTTTATTTTTGGCAACAGATCGACGGTGTACTCGCGTCCGCGGTATACCTCGGTGTGGCCCTTTTGCCGGCCGTGCCCGCGCACTTCCGTCACGGTCATTCCTTCGATTCCCGCTTCGCGCAGCGCGTCCTTCACGGATTCAAACCGCGACGGCTGAATGATGGCTTCCAGTTTCATCATGAACGTTTCGCTCCGGCCTCTTTTTCCCCAGCCCCGTTCGTCTCCAATTTACGAATCCAGGTAATACGCTTCTTCGCCATGCTGCGTAATGTCCAATCCTTCCACTTCCTGCTCTTCCGTCACGCGGAATCCGGTCACCAGGTCCGTAATCTTCAGGATGACAATCGTTCCTACGAGTGCAAATCCCCACGCCATCGCAATTCCGACCAGTTGATTCAGAATCTGCCCCCAGTGGCCGTCCATTCCGCCCACTGGTTTTCCCGCTCCAAAAATCGGATTGATAATTTGCTGCGCAAAAACGCCGGTCAACAACGCGCCAATCGTTCCGCCCGCACCGTGCACGCCAAAAGCGTCCAGTGCGTCATCATAACCGAAGATGGCTTTCACACGCGTGACCATGAAGTAGCAGAAAGCTCCGGCAACAAAACCGATTACCAAAGCAGGCATCGGCCCGACAAATCCCGCCGCCGGAGTAATCGCCACAAGCCCCGCCACCGCTCCGGAAATCGCGCCCAGCGCGCTCGCTTTTCCGTTTTTGATCCACTCCGCCGCGCTCCAGCTCACCGCCGCGGCTGCCGCGCCAAAATGCGTCGCCACGAATGCGCTCGAAGCCAACCCGCCCGCGGAAAGCGCGCTGCCCGCGTTAAACCCAAACCATCCCACCCACAACAAACACGCGCCGATAAAACTCAGCACCAAGCTGTGCGGCGGCATCGGCTGCTTCGGAAATCCCGTGCGCTTGCCCATGTACAGCGCGCAAACCAGCGCCGAAACGCCGGACGAAATGTGCACAACCGTTCCGCCGGCAAAATCCAGCGTCGGAAATTTTCCGCCGAGCGACGCGTTCAAAAATCCGCCCTTGCCCCAAACCATGTGCGCCAGCGGCGCATACACAATCAAAAACCACAGCGTCATAAAAAGCACTGTGCCGCTGAATTTCATCCGCTCCGCCGTCGCTCCGGTGATCAGCGCCGGGGTAATCACCGCGAACATGAGCTGATAGATCATGAATGTGGTCTGCGGAATCGTTCCTGCGTAGTCCGGATTCGGATCAGCGCCTACTCCGCGCAAAAACGCGTGGGCAAAATCTCCAATCACTGGCCCGCTTCCGCCGAAACACAGGCTGTATCCCACGAGTGCCCACAGCACTGTGATCAATCCCATCATCGCGAAGCTTTGCATCATGATCGCGAGAGTGTTCTTGCGTCGCACCAATCCGCCATAAAACAGAGCCAATCCCGGGCCCGTCATCATCAACACCAGCGCTGCGCTCACCAGCATCCATGCGTTGTCGCCGGACGATTGCGCCGCCGTCACGCGCTTGTCCAAATCGGCCAACTTGTCATTCACGGCTTTGGAATTGTCTGGCTGTGCGGCACTACTGGAGGAAGGAGAAGAGGAGGGAACTGCGGACTGCTGGGCGCGGAGCGGCATCCCGCAAAGCGCCAAAACCATAAGCAAACACCAACACTTCGCAACTCGCTTCATCACTCGCTTCACCCCATTGCCAATTTCTTCGCGGCCGGTGCGTTGACTGCACGGATCTTTCCAGGAGGAATGCCGCATTGGCATGCGAAATTATACGCGCCTCGCGTTCGCCGCCTCTTTCGAAAAATTTATCCCCAGCATCTATTTTTCTGATGCGACCGTGCAAACTCGCGTCATCCTTATGAATTCCTTATGCGCTTGCGCTTCGCTTCGCTCACGAATTGGTCCGCCGCTCGGGTCGGCCGCGGAATTCGCACGCCGTCGCTTACTGCCAAAGTCAGCCGGATCGCGCTCTCGAGCGAGACACGATGACCCTGCGAAACATAAACCGGCTTGACTCCATCTCGCGTTCGCAGTGCCGCGCCGATTGTTTCACCGCCAGCTTTTTCGTCCGTTAGCGCCGCCCAACTCCCCGCCTTTTCGGCTAAATCACCGTGGGATCCAGTCAAAATGCTCTTTGCGCAGCCGATCGCCGGGCGGTCCAGCAAAATTCCGAGATGCGTCGCCAATCCCATCCTTCGCGGATGTGCATACCCCTGCCCGTCACAAAACACCAAATCCGGCATGCGCTTCAATTTGGCAAGCGCCGCCAGCAGCACCGGTATCTCTCGGAAACTCAAAAGTCCAGGCACATACGGAAATCGCAGCGGCACGACTGAATTGGCGCGCGCGATCTCCTCCATCTCCGGAAACCGAAAAACCACCACTCCGCCAATCGCGCGATTTGCTTCGCGCGATAAGGTCCATCGCGATCTCTTCTTCAGCGACTGCGATTCGCTCAAAACGAATGCCGCGTCCAGCCCCGCCACCGTTCGGATCTCACCCAGCCGGTCCTCACCTTCCCACTTGGACCGCAGCTTTTCCTGAATTTCACGGGCTTCGGCCGGCGTGACGTTCCAGTCATGCAACTTCGCCAATCTCATCTATCTGTTTCTCCGCCGCGTCATCGTATAATGCCTTGCGGCGTGGCACTCGTTCGATCCGCCCTCGCCCAATGCCATGACTTTTTACGCCCCCATCGAAATTAACGTACGCGAAGACTCGGGCGTTCACGTCTTCGATGTGTACGGCCGCCTGACCATCGGCGACTCCAGCGAACAGCTAACCATGGCGCTGCAAGCCGTATTGCAAAACGGCGCGCGCAAAGTGGTGGTGATGCTCGATGGCGTCCCGCAGATTGACAGCTCCGGCATCTCGTCGCTCGTGCGCATCTCTATCGCGCTCGGGCGCGAAGGCGGCAAGCTTCATCTCGTCTGCAAACCCGGCCGCGTTCGCGACGCGCTGACCGTTACGCGCCTGGTCGAAGCCATCCCCACCTTCAACTCCGAAGCCGAAGCTCTCAAAGCCTTCGCTTAATCCGCAAGATTTCCGCCGTGGCGCGTTCTGTGTATGATGACCGTCAGGTCATTGGAGCGTACCTATGGCTGTAACCCGCCGCCTTGCTTGCCTGAATTTTCTAGTTCTAAGTCTTCTTGCGTCCGCCGCTTCCGTTTCCGCGCAGCTGAACGAGTCTTCGGTCACGCTGACCACAGGACAAAAGTCACAATTGCAGGACCTTGCTTTACGCGTGCTGAAGCACAGCGACGCGGCCGGCTGCAAGAAATCTTGCAGCCTACTTGTTGCGAACTTCACTGGCGAGAGCGGTTCGACTTCCGAAATCGGCATGACGCTGGCCGACGAACTCTCTTTACAACTCGCCGCGCAGGCTCATGGCATTCCGATTGTTAACCGCCACGTTCTTCGCCAATATCTCGAGCGAGAGCGCATCGCGTCGAAGTTGCTGGAAGACGACAACGCCGCTCGCTGGCTCGCGATGGACAACGGCGCGACGGTGGTGTTGATCGGTTATCTGAAAATCGGGTTGACGCAGGCGAGTCTGCACGTGCAGCTCCTCGATACACATGACTTCGCCAAGCGCGGTAGAAGCGCGCCAGCAAAGTCTTTCGTCGAAGAGGAAGTCTTCCGTGACGTCCGCAATTTTGGTTCCTTCGACTCTGCAGAACCATTTGGCGAACCCGCCGCCCTAAAAGGCTCCAACGATGCGGTGGACACGTCGCGAGGCGGCCCCGGAAAAATCACTTCTATTCCGCACTGCACGTATCAACCGGATCCTTCCTACACGGACGCAGCACGAACGGCGAAATTTAGGGGAAATATCGTGCTGCGCGTAATCATAGGGAAAGAAGGTTCCATCGCCGACCTGCAGATACTCAAAGGCGCGCCCTTCGGGCTGAATAAGCAAGCCCTCGACGCGGTGCGAACGTGGCGGTGCCAGCCTGCGGAGGTCGATGGACAGGCTGTCGCAGCGATGGTTCCGATTGAAGTGTCGTTCCGGATCTATTGAGACAATTGCGAGAGGCGACCGACTCGGCCGCCTTTTTTTCAGTTCGGCCAGACGAGCTTCGCGCCTTCTTTGAGAAATTCCGAGAGCTCATCGAATGGCAACTAAAGCCAGCAAGAGACCGGAACGGCGATCCAATCAAAGTGCGTGTCCCGATCGAAGTAACATTCCGTCTGTTTTAGGAAAGTCAAAAAAAAGACTTAACTGCCCTTTTTCAGTTCGGCGAGGACTAGCTTGGCGACTTCTTTCAGGGTTTCAAAGACGCCGATGCCTTTGATGGCGACGCCTTCGAGGACGGGTTCGCCCTTTTTTTGCAATTCCTTCGTCAAGGCTTCCACGCTCATGGCGTTCGGCAGATCGCGCTTGTTCAGTTGCAGGACGTAGGGAATCGTGTCGAAATTGAGGTTGTGCTCTTTCAGATGCTCCTGCAGGTTTTCCATTGTTTCGAAATTTGCGTCGAGGCGCTCTTCCTGCGAGTCGGCAACGAAGACGACGCCGTCCGCGCCTTTCAGAATCAGTTTTCGGCTCGCTTCGTAGAAAACCTGGCCGGGCACTGTATATAGATGGAAGCGCGTCTTGAATCCGCGCACTGTTCCCAAATCCAACGGCAAGAAATCGAAGAATAAGGTGCGGTCGGTTTCCGTCGCCAGCGAAACCATTTTGCCTTTTTGATTTTGTCCGGTGTGGTCGTACACCCATTGCAGGTTCGCGGTCTTTCCGCCGAGACCGGGACCGTAGTACACGAGCTTGCAGTTAATTTCGCGCGCAGGAAAATTAATGAAAGGCACTGTTCGTCGACCTTAAGAAAGCCCCAAACTTATAGCATACGCAGCGCATTGCGGCCAATCGCCGCCCGCCCCGCCATCTGGTGAGCTGTTCCAACCGCTACTAGTTTCCGCGACTTTAGCCGCTTCTCCCAACCAATTTTTCCTTGCTGCTCCTTCTCGGTAACGCCCGAATGCCTGCGGAGGGGTCTCGCCGCCAGCCTATGTTCCGGCGGGTCTAAGGCCCGACCCCCGCACCCAGCAACGCATGGAAAATTCAGCGCGCTCCACGTAACATCGAAGCTGTCGGTAACATGGCGTATAAGGCGCTTTTTTGCGCCTGCCGTTCAAAGGAACTGCAAGTCGATGATTCGGTGGCGATTGTCCAGTTTTGCGGCGGTAATGTTGGCGCTATGCCCGGCGGCGTTCGCGCAATATACGCCGCCTCCCGGCGGCGTTGATGCCTATCATGGCCTCAACAGCGTCTCCTGCAAGAATCCCAATACGGCTTTCAATGTCGTCCAAATCGACACTAGCCTGGTCCTCTGCGATCCTGCCGGCCATGCCTATTTTCTTAAGAGTTTTTTTACGTTCGATCTGAATAGCGTTGTCGGCAAAGATGACTTTGGCAAGAGCTATCCCGCCTATGTGGGCGAAAAATACGGCTCGTCGCAAAAGTGGGCGGACCAGTCCATCGCGCGGTTTCTCTCCTGGGGCTTCACCGGCCTTGCTCCGGGGCGCAACACGCAGCTGACCAATCCGTGGACCACGTCGAATCCAGTGCCGTTCATCGCGGGTTCCGACATCGCCCACTACGCGACTTACAATCCGCAGAACTATCCTTCTTCCTGCCTGCCCAAAGACCTGATGAGCATACTGGCCGGCGGCTCTAGTTTCTGGCACGGCTTCACCCGATCGAGTGCCACACTCACCGACTTCAATTCACCGTGCTGGGGCACGTACTACCTTTCTTTTCTGAATAACGATGACGCCTTCGCTGTCGGCGGCAAGTCCACGTCGATGAAGCACTTCCTTATTGCCGTTTCCGATTGTGACTCTGACAACTGCCACGGCTTTGGCGCGGGGCCCGATTTTCCGCCGGCCAACGGAAATTATGATTTTCGTCTGGGCTATCTAAGCTTGTTCCTTCCGCCCACAAAGTTTGCTGATTCCGGCACAAAGCAGGCCTATCCGGACGGCACTATCTACGCCAAGAAAGCGTTTCACGATTTGCTGCTTTCGATTCACACCAACGCAGCCGGCGTAAATGCCGCACTCTCCACGTCCTACACAACGGATCTGACGAGCGGAACGTGTTTCGGTGCGCTGCAACCCACCTGGCTTTGTCCGTCACCGGCCCCCGCGGTAGTTCTCGGTACCGGTGACGGCTCGACCACTACGTTTACGGCTGTTCTGACCGGCGCCGTTTCAAAATATTCCGTCTACGTCGCCAAAAAAGACGTCATCATCGGCGGCGATCTTGGCAACGGCTCGGTCGGCGGTCCGGGCAAAGAGTCCGGTTTCTCCGGAACGATTAACTATTCGACCGGCGCTGTTTCCATCACGTTTGCGAAAGCTCCGCCGAGAGGACACGCCATCACCGCCGGTTACATTCAGAACGGATGGGGCATCGGCACGGGACTTATGGACGAAGACTGCCGCCCCACACATCACTCCTATTGCGGCGATGGCGAGGAAAAAACAACGCAGCATTTGACCGGCGTCAATCCGGCGCTGCAAGCCGATATCAATGCGATGACCAAACTGACGGCCACGGCCTATGCTTCACAAGCCGAAGCGGCCATCGCCAAGTGGGCGTCACAACACGGATTCACCGGCAAAGTGCTTCACGCTGGAATTTACACGCTTGGCAGTTGGGGCGCTTGCCCGGACAAATTCATTTTGCAAGGACTCGCCGGACATCAGGACCTAATCATTGCCGCGGGTGCCGGTCAGGGCTATTCGCACTGGACACAGCCCATGCTCGATTACATTCACCAGAATTGGGGAAACGTTCCCATCATCGAATCGTCTTATCGGACTTCCAATCGCGACTCCAGCTTCGCCTGGCAAAACTCATCGGCCACGCACCATGGCGTGACGGTCGCCGCTACGTTGAGCACTCCGATTGTTTTTTCCGCCGACGACCTCATCGATACTTTTTGTGAAGATCCGTCTTACAACCGCATGCAAGTCCACCCCACATTCGTCGATCGCGCTTCGGGTCTCGTCAGTTGGAACACGACCCACGAGCCGCATTCCGAGCACACCACATGCACCGTCGCGTTTTCTGATCACAATGTCGGCGGCTTTGCCTCGCAGTCTGCGCGCGGTAATGACTATAAATCCGATCTCACGTCTGCAATTTCCGCCACGTACGCAAAGTCAGGCGTTCACATGCTTGTTGGTGTGATCCAATGGGCGTGGCAGGACTATTACAACGGCGAAAAATTGAACTGGGGCATCGTGACGAACAAGGACAATCCGTACAACGGCATCGATGCCAATGGGCCGCAAACATTTCGTTGCCAGCCACCGGATTCTCGTTTCACGTGCGGCGGCGAAGCTCCTTCGCACACCGCTCACGGGCCTCTTGGCGACTACATCTCCCCGCTTGGGCAGGCACACACGGCGGTCGACAACTACCTTCTCCGGCTACCGGCGAATCCGAAATAGGCTCCCTGCTGGCGGATTAGATATATCTATAGTGTTTTCAGCAGCTTGTGAGCTATACATGGACGATTTTCCCAAACCAGAGCTGGTCCTTTTCAGCGCCCAGACAGCCCTCGCCCGAGCGAGACAAACCCCGCTCCGTGTGCGCTTGGATTGACGCCGTTATTCGCCTCTGCTAGCATGCGCGCCATGGCGAAAGTGAAAAAGTCATCCTCCCGCTCGTCTACCGCGGCAAAGTCATCAAAAATGAAGAAAAGAAAAGGTTTAACCCCGCCACCCCCCGTTCAACGCGGAGGGGTCGAACTTGTCAATCCGCTCGTCCAGGCGCAAATGAAGACCTACGACGAAGCGCTGGCCCTGTTTCACCAGCAGAAATACGCCAAAGCGAAACAGGAGCTGGAAAAAGTTGTGGAAGGTCCCAGCAAAGAGCTTGCGGATCGCGCGCGCATGCACGTCAAAATTGCCGAGCAGCGCATGAAGCCGCAAGCGGAACAGAATCCGCGCACTGCGGAAGAGCACTATCAGCGCGGCGTGGCGATGATGAATCTCGGACGCTGGGATGAAGCTAGAGAAAGCCTCGATAAAGCGCGCAAACTCGCGCCAAAAGCCGATCACATTGTGTACGCCGTCGCCGCGCTCGATTGCCTCACGGGCGAAGCCGATGCGGCGCTCGCAAATTTGAAAATCGCGATCGATCTTCGCGCTGCCAATCGTTATCACGCCCGCAATGATGAAGACTTCGCGTTCCTGCAGGAGGATCCGCGCTTTACGGAACTTCTGTATCCGGAAAAGGACGGCATCGGCCTCTGATTGAAAATTATCGCCGAAACAGAATTGGCCCGTCCCGTTTCGACTTGCTTCCATTACACTAAGACGCTCCTCAATCTGTAGGACCTTTGTGAGTACTCGCTCGACAAACAAGAAGCAGCATCGCGGTCTGCGCGTCGTCGCTCTCGGTGGCGGAACGGGACTTTCGGCACTGCTGCGCGGATTGAAACATCACGTGGTTCCACGCAACGATCCGAGGCCGACGGCAAAGCGACCGATCGCCGATCTCGCGGCGGTTGTCACCGTAACGGATGACGGGGGCAGCTCCGGCCGCTTACGCCGCGAAAACCGGATTTTGCCGCCGGGCGATATACGCAACTGCATGGTCGCGCTGGCGAGCGATGAAGCGTTGCTCAGCAGACTGTTTCAATACCGATTTCACGCGGGTCGCGGACTTACCGGCCACAATTTCGGAAATCTTTTTTTGGCGGCGCTGACGCATGTGACCGGAGATTTCGCCGAAGCGGTCCGAGTGTCCAGTAAAGTGCTCGCGATTCGCGGACGGATTTTTCCGTCGACGGTGGCCAACGTCACGTTGGAAGCAGTCCTGGAAAATGGCAAACGCGTTCACGGCGAAACCAGAATCACGGCGAGCCGCGCGGCGATTCGGCGATTGCAACTGAATCCCCGGCGCGTTCGCCCGGTGCCGGAGGCGATCGAGGCCATCCGGCACGCCGACCTGATATTGATCGGGCCGGGTTCGCTCTACACCAGCATCTTGCCGAATCTTTTGATACCGGAAATTGCGCATGCGATTGCACGCTCGAAAGCGCCGCGCGTTTACATTGCAAACTTGATGACGCAGCCCGGCGAAACCACCGGCTATGCGCTCTCGCAACATCTCAATGCGATTCAGCGCCACGTTCGCGGCCGGATTATTGATTTCGTCGTGGCGAACCGGAAAAGTATCTCGCCGGAGGTGGCCCGCCGCTATTTGAAACAAGGCGCGGTCCGCGTGACGGTGGATCTACCGGTTTTGGAGAAACACGGCGTACGCGTGATTCTCGATTCGCTGCTGGAAGAACACGGCGTCATCCGGCACGATTCCGAGCGGCTTGCCCGGTTGCTGCTGGAAGAATTCCTCATATTGCATTGAAAAGGCACGCTTTCTTGCTAGCCAGAGGGGCTGTGACCACGTCCAAGAAAATGGGTAAGACAGGGAACTTCGAACCCTTCCATCGCGTTTAAACAGAGAGCCATCCTGGAGACACCATGAACCGTTCCAGCCATACCAATTTCCTTCGCCACCTTGGGGCCGCCGTTTTGGCCGTCGCGGCACCCGTTCTGGCCGCTGCACAGACTGCGACGGTCACGGTGGCGCAAGCGCCGATTTGGATCGGCAAGCCAGATATCGCGGCATTTGAAAAAATCGAAACCGACCATCTGGCGGCGGGACAGCGGGCGATCGATCAACTGCTTGCCGTAAAAGGCGGGCGAACAATCGACAACACACTCGTCCCGTTTGACGAAATTGTCCGCCAGTACAATTCTGCTGGCTATCTTTCGGGGGCGATGCAACAGATTCATCCCGATGCAAAGTTTCGCGATGCGGCGGTGGCAATGACTTCGAAAGTCGGCGAGGCTGCATCTTCGCTTGCGCTCAACCAGGGCGTGTACAAGGCGCTGGCGGCGGTAGATTTGAGCGGGGTTGACACGGCGACAAAATATTATGTTCAGAGGCAGTTACTGGAATTCCGTCTCGCGGGCGTCGACAAGGACGACGAGACGCGCGGGCGTCTGAAGAAACTTTTCGATAAATTGACGGACCTGCAGTCCGCCTACGACCGAAACATTTCCGACGATCAGCGCACCATCACGATTGATTCCGCCGCGGAACTGGACGGCATGCCCAAAGATTTCATCGAAGGGCACAAGCCCGGGCCGGACGGAAAAATCAAACTTACGACGAATTATCCGGACGTGTTTCCGATTTTGACGTTTGCAAAGAGCGATGCAGTGCGCAAGCGGCTGTATCTTGAATTCGACAACCGCGCTTACCCGAAAAACAAAGAAGTGCTGATGGACATGATAGGAGCGCGGCACGAAATCGCGACGATCATCGGCTATTCTTCGTGGGCGGATTTCAATTCCGCCGATCGGATGATCCAGTCGGCGAAAAACATCGCGGATTTCATTCAGTCTGTGGATACGGCGGCGCGGCCAGTGGCGCAGCGCGAATATGAGCAACTCGTTGCGGAAAAGCAGAAGACGCAACCGGGTGCGAAAGAAGTTGCGGACTATGAGAATTATTCTCTGCGGGAGCAGGTGCGCCGTTCGCAATTCAACTTTGATTCGACGTCCGTTCGTCCGTATTTGCCGTACGAGCGCGTGAAGAAGGGCGTTCTCGACACGGCCGCGAAATTGTTTCAACTGACGTTTCAGCAGGAACACGGCGTGCCCGCATGGGACCCGACGGTGGAAACCTGGGACGCGTTCGATCAGGGAAAAATGATCGGCCGCTTGTACCTGGACATGCACCCGCGAGAAGGGAAGTTCAGCCACGCGGAAATGGTTCCGGTGCTGGATGGGATTCGCGGGAAGCAACTGCCGGAGGCGGTGCTGGTTTGCAATTTTCCGGCGCCGACGGCGGACGATCCCGGCCTGATGGATTACAGCGACGTCGTGACTTTTTTTCATGAATTCGGCCACTTGATGCACTGGATGCTGAGCGCGCAACAGTGGGCGGGAATTAGCGGCATCAGCATGGAATCGGATTTCGGCGAAGCGCCGTCGGAGATGCTTGAAGAATGGATGCACAGCCCGCAAGTGCTGGCGACGTTCGCAAAGCATTACAAGACGAACGAACCGATTCCGACGGAGCTCGTGGCGCGGATGAATCGAGCGGACGCGTTCGGCCGCGCGAGTTGGGTGATGCGGCAAAATGTTTTTACGGCGACTTCGTTCGATCTCTACAATCGCAAACCCGGCGATGTTGATCCGGACACGATCGTGCTGGCAGACGAACGACGGTATAACTTGTTTACACCGACGCCGGGAATTCATGACTACGCTTCGTTCGGCCATCTGGCCGGCTACTCTTCCGCTTACTACACCTACCTGTGGGACAAGGTGATTGCGGAGGACTTTGTAACGAAATTCGATCGTAAGGACTTGCTCGCGCCCGGGCCCGCCGCGCGCTACCGCCATCTGGTTCTGGAGCCGGGCGGTTCAAAATCGGCAAACGATCTAGTGAAGGATTTTCTCGGCCGCGCACAAAACATGGACGCGCTGAAAGCGTGGATGTCCGAAGAGTTCGAAGCTGCGCCGGCAAAGTAGACGAAGGAAGCCCACCAAGGGCGGGTTGTAGAGTTCGCCGCAGCGAAACAGGGGAAAGCCGCCACGCCGTTCCTGGCGTGTTATAAAGGAATAACTTGAGCTTTCGCCATAGCGAACGCTCTAACTGCGGCCTTCAAAAGTAAACCTCGAGGTGACGCTGTGACTGAGGACCGACGCCGAACTCCGCGCTACCCGTTTGTAGCAGCGGCAGAACTGATTGACGAAAAAGCGGGCATCAAGATGGAGATCCGCGTCACAGAGATCAGCCTGAACGGGTGCTACTTCGACATGGTGAATCCGTTGCCGGACGGCACGCCGATTCATCTGAAGATTTTCTTCGAACACGAATTTTTCGAAGCGAAGGGCAAAGTCGTTTACAACCAGCCGAATATCGGCATGGGCGCGACGTTCGAAGAGTTGCCCGCGTATTCGGTGCCGGTGCTGAAAAAGTGGCTCTTGCGGGCGATGGTCGCCTCGAAGCCAGGAACAGGTCAGTAGAGCTAACAAACGGCTCTCGCGCGCAAAGTCCGCCCATGAAACCGGTCTTTTTTTCTACAAGCCCAGGGCGAATTTCACAAAATCCTTTAGCGCGTAATTCGGATTGCCGGTGGGCTGCCAGTCCGGTTGCAGACTCAGCAGCGACGATTTGTCGGCAAACATCAGTCCGAGGAAGGTTTCCATGACGAGCGAGCCGCCGACCGGACCGAGTTGCGGTGTGCTGATGGACTTTCCGCCCGTCACGGGAATGTTCACGTTGGTCTTGTTGGCCATCGCCTCCGCGAGAATGTAAGTCCAGAGCGGGCAGTTCTCCTTAAAGACAGAACCAAAATTTGTAATGGGCTGCGGCACCTCGCCGGAATCGGGCGTGTCCACTCCTTTGCCGATCAAAATCTGGCTGTCCGGCAACGGATTGAAGCCCATGGCCTTCGCGACGAACTGGCCGTTCGGCAGGCCGAGGCGCCAGCCGCGGAGCAAATTGCGCTGCGCCAGCGAAGCGGGATTCGAAGCCACCGCAGGCGGCAAAGTGGACAAGGGATTGACGACGGAAGTGTCGATGCGGTAGGCGAACTGGAGACGGGTCTTGTTGTTGGCATCTTTTTCGTCCGAGCTACCGTAGGGGCGAACGTCAATGTCAATGAAGCGACCCCAATCGAGCGCCCAGTTTGAAATGAGTGCACGGAATCCGGTGAGGCCCTGCGAAAAACCGGGAGCGGTGGAAGGCGGTACCGGGAAAATGGGAAGCAAAACAGCGTCGTTGAGGCGGTAGCCGGGCCTAATCATGGAATGGCCGAGACGGTAGGCGGCGACGGAAAACTCGACTGGCATGAAGGGAAAGTTTTTAGGATGGAAGAATTTGAGTTTGCTTTTGTCGAAGCGGCCGTTGTGTTTGTAGGAATTCAGCGTTTTCGCGTTGACGATGCGCGGGAGGAAATCGTTGAGGATGACGTGCTGATAGTGGAAGCGAACGAGCTTTTGTACTTCCGGGAAGGGCGACTTGGGATTGTCCGCGACCATGCGATTGTGAAAGTGGAGAAAAAGGCCCTGTAATTGGGACACGAGAGCGTTCTCATCGTTGCGGGGATCGCCGATGAGGGCGCGGCGGATGAGGGCGTTGTTGCGAGGCAGGTCGCGCGCGTTCGGGTCGGTGCCGCCGAAAATCGGATCGCCGAGAAGAAAAGTGTCGTCGCCGTTGTAGAGGGCGGGCTGATCGTCGGGACCCCGGCCGTAAACGTTGTCCAAATCGAAGGCAGGGGAGCGGAAATCAACCAGCGCATCCGGATCATTTTGCATTTGCAGGCTGCTGGCTGGATCGAACGTAATGTCGTGGTCGATAAACTGGCCGAGGTAGGTGTAAAGGGCGGGAATGCCGCTTTCTTCGGGATCGGGCCCGTCAAAGGGGGCGTCGAAACCTGCGGTCATCGCCGTGCCGAGCGCGGTGAGGTTTGTGACGTTGTCGGCATCGGTCGCGCCGAATTTCGCTTTGTCCTTGTCTTGAATGTGAAACATACGGCCGAACTTGCCTTCGAACTGAGGCGAATTATTGACGGACATCAGCCCACGAATGGGGACACCGTGGTGTTGGGACATGAAAAAAGCCTCCGAAGATGATTTTGCCGCGGGAGCGCGACCTGGCGAGCAGGTGCTTACCGGCCGCTATGGACTAGCACAGACGTGGCGAACAGACATCCGGACTGGGAGAAGGATGACGGTAGGGAGAGAGGTGAAGCGCTTTCCGAATCACCACGAGTGAGACTGCAGTTTAATTCGGGTTGTAAGGATGTCAAGTCAAAAGACGTTTACTCGGGGAGCGATACAGTGTGCTACCGCACCGGCTGAACTCGCTGATGCGCCGCGACCAAGCGAATTTCCCCATAGGTAATTTCCTCGGGCAGCGATTCCTTGATCGGTTTCAGCCGGTCCCAGCCAACTTTCGCGCCGGCCAGTTGGATTTGCGCATAACGTTCTTCTGGAAGCCATTCCAGCTGAAACGGATGCGCTTTTCTGGCGACAAGCGCCGAGACATGTACGAGAACGGTTTGTAACTGAACCTGGCGCCTGGCGGCGATCGCGGCGAGATCAAAGCCACTGTTCAACAGGGTAAGCGTTTCCCGTTCGGGCGTGGTGAGCGGGACCGGCTTCGTTTCCTTTCCATCGGTCATCGCAGGCGGGTCGGTTCGAAATTGCTCGATGATCGCGAGGACTTCCTGTCCGTAGCGCTCCGTTTTTTTTGGGCCGAACCCAGAGATTCTGCGCAATTCACCAAGAGTGGAGGGCTGCGTTTCGCAGAGCTCGTCGAGTGCGGAATTGAAAAGGATGACAAACGCGCTGACCTGCTTTTCGCGGGCGGTGGCAAGCCTCCATTGGCGAAGGGCCTCTCGCAAGTTGTTATTCACAGCCACAGGCGTCTGGCGCGGCGCGATATTTGTTCGCGTGGCCTCGACGAAAGTTGCACGATGGATGGCGTTCGGCAGCCCGGCACAGACATCGCACTTTCCGCAGGAAGTCCATTTGGGGCGTTCGCCGAAGTGCGAGCAAATTTCGAATTGACGGCAGACGTCGCGGTCGACGAAGTCGCGGATTTCGTGAAAGCGCTGCCAGGCGCGATCTTTTTCGCGGTTATCGCCGATCTGAGAAAGGAAGAAGCCGATCGTGGCCTGGTCGCGTTTTTGCCAAAGCAGGAGGCAATCGGCGACGTTTCCGTCGCGGCCGGCGCGGCCCGCTTCCTGGTAGTACTGCTCGATGCTTTTGGGCAGCGCGAGGTGAATCACTTTTCGCACCCCGGGCTTGTTGATGCCGAGCCCGAAGGCGACAGTGCCAACGACAACGCGCACTTCGTCGGCCGACCACAACTGCTGGTTTTTACGGCGCTCGGCTGACCCCATTTTTCCGTGGTAGGCGACGGCGGCGATTTTATTCTCTTTGAGAAATTCCTGAATCTGCTCTACGCGCTTGATCGTGGAGGCGTAGACAATGGCGCTCCCGTCTTCAAGCGACCGGAGCGAGTCGAGCAGGATGGTTTCCTGTTCGGCGCGCGTACATTCGCGGACGAGGTAGCGCAGATTTGGGCGGTAGAAACTGGCGATGTATTTGAAAGGGTCGCGGAGACCGAGTTGGCCGACAATGTCGTGCCGGACGTGCTGCGTGGCGCTGGCGGTAAAAGCGGTGACGGGTAATTCAGGAAATTCACGGCGCAAGCGGCTGAGCAGGCGATACTCCGGGCGGAAATCATGACCCCATTCGGAGATGCAATGGGCTTCGTCAATGACGAAGAAAGAGAGAGCGAGGGACTTGAGCCAGCGGAGGGTGCCTTCCTGCGCGATGGATTCGGGTGACAGATAGAGAAGGCGGAATTTTCCGGATAGCGCATCGCGCCGCACGGCTTCGCGTTGTGAGGGCGATTGCGAACTGTTGAGAACAGCGGCGGGTATGCCCATTTCGTCGAGCTGCGCGACCTGGTCCTGCATGAGCGCGATGAGGGGAGAGATAACGATGGCGGTGCGGCCTTCGGCGAGCGCGGCGGGAAGCTGGTAGCAGAGCGATTTACCACCGCCGGTGGGCATGACGACGCAGGCGTCACGTCCGGCGGCAATCGAAGCGGCGATTTCTTCCTGGCCCGGCAGAAAGGAGGTGAATCCCCAATGAAGAGAGAGAGCGGAGAGGAAAGGAGAAAGCGATGCAACGGGGGACACGGGAAGCTCCTGGCAAATTGCTCGGAATAAGGTAGAGGCGAGCCTCAGCGCGAGAATCTTCGCCTTTTATTCGCCATCTGTCAACAGGATTTGGCTGGTAAATTTAATAATAATCGGCCGGAAAATGGGCACAGAGCGCTCGTAAAGAAGGCGCGCGAGTGGCCGATGGGCGTCGTTCCTGTTAAGTTTTGAAGGCAGCCGGAACTGCGCGGGAGATGCGAGGAGAACGCGATGTCCACGTTTGGATTGATTGAATATAACGAAGCGAGCGCGGAAGTGCGCGCGATTTACGACGACATTATGGCCACGCGAAAGACGGACTGGATCAACAATTTCTGGAAAGCGATCGCGCACGATCCGGCGGCGCTCAAGCGGACATGGGAAAGTTTGAAAGCGATCATGGGGCCGGGGGCATTGGATCCGCTGACGAAAGAATTGATTTATGTGGCGGTCAGCGTGACGAACAATTGCCATTACTGCATCGCGTCGCACACGGCGTCGGCGTTCAAGAAGGGCATGACGCCGGAAATGTTCAAAGAATTGCAGGCGGTGATCGGGATGGCGAACGAAACGAACAAAATGGTGACCGGCTACCAGGTGGAAATCGACGAACGCTTCAAGCCACCGCTGAAATAATTTTTCCCAGGGAAATAATCTAGCGAAAAAACACTCCCTGTCCTTGCGTACAGGTTTACCGGTAGTACGCGTGTACTATCGCGCGGCGCTTCAGCGAAGCGTGAATATATAGAGGACCACGCGGAAGACCGCGGCGTGCGGAATGCGTGGATTCTACACCCAGCGAGCGAGTGCCATGTCCCCAATTGCAAAAGAGCCCGAAACCCAGAATTCAGCAGCACCGGCGTCAAGTGTTGGCACAACGCAACCGAAAGTGCAGCCCGTGGCGCTGGAAATCGCCGTTACCGTGAATGGTGCGCGAGCAGTGGAAGGAAGCGACAAGCGCGAACCATTTTCGGAAACGACGCAGACGGTGCTGGTGTTTGTCAACGGCGCGGTGATCCGGCTGAACTCGACTGTGTCAGCCGGGCAATTGCTTTTCCTGACGAACGAGAAAACGAAAAAAGAAGTCGTGTGCCAGGTAGTGAAGTCGAAGAACTACCGCAGCGTGAGCGGTTACGTGGAATTGGAGTTTACGGAACCGGCGGTTGGGTTTTGGGGCATGCGCTTTCCAGGCGATCGTGCGGTAGCTTCCGTGGCGAACGCCGCCGCTCCGGTGAAGCCGATGCCGGTTGCGATTTCCGGCGAGGCAAAAACTGTGCTGCCGGTTCAAGGAGCGAAACCGGTTCTACCGCCAGCGCGGATCGTAGCGGCACCGAGCGTCGTTTCGCCGAGTGTTACGCCGGTGAACGCGGCTCCCGCGCCAAACGCTTCCGACGAATTGAAGAAAGAGACGGCACGTTTGCAAGAGCAGCTTTCGAGCATTGTATTTGCCGAAGGGGAATCGCGGACGTCGGAGTCTGGCAATTCAAGTTCAGATAAGCCGGCTATCTCCGAAGTGAACGAGAAGGCGCTTGAATTTGCAAAAGCGGAGCCGGTGCAAGCGGCAAAGCCATTCGAACCTCTGAATCTGACGCCCGCCGCGCAAAGACAAAAATCTTCGGGCGCGATGCATGACGAAGCGGTGAAGATTCCTTCGTGGCTCGAACCCTTGGCGCGCAACGCAGTGAGCCAGCCGGCGGCTGTGGTTCCACCGCCTGTCGTGTCATCGGCGCCGGTTCAGATTGTGCCGTTGACCGCAGAGCCGCTGGAAAAGCCGGCGGAAACAGAAACTCCGGTGACAGCTGAAGTCCACGGTTTTGATAACGGTATTGAAGTTTCGCCGGAAACGTCCGGGGCGAATGAAGTTGCGGTTCCGAATTTCAGTTCGGACTTGTTTCAATCGACGGACGAGAGCGCGAGCGAACCGACAGGCGGTAGCAAAAAGGGATTGTGGATTGGTTTGATCGCGGCGACGTTGATTTTGGCAGCGGGCGGCTGGTGGTGGTATACCCAGCAATCGGGTACCGTATCGGCGAAGGCAGCACCGGCGTTGCAACCACAACTGGTTGAACCTGCGACGACCAATCCCGAGCCTCAGCAGAAATATCTTGCTTCGACGTCCATTCCCGCAGCGGCGGGGAAGCCGGTCTCCACGCCGAGTCCGGTGAGCACGCAGCCGGAAACCAATCAGAAGGCCTCCGTGACGCCGGCGATGGACGTGCAAAAGGTTCCCAGTACGCACGACGGCGGGAAACCGGCGGCCGCGCCGGCTTCTGCCGCGACTCGCGCGGCTGAACCTGCGGAAGAACCGCGCAAGTCAGCGTTCAGCCAGATACGTCTTGCGGCACCAAAGGTGAAGGGCGGAGGCGCTTCGGCAGTTTCGAGCGAAGCCGACCCAGGCATCGCGTTGGAAAACAGTGCGGCGAACAGCGCGGGACCGTTGGCTACAGGACTAACTGCATCGCATGGAAGCCAGCCCGCAGCGCCGATTTCCGTTGGCGGCGAAGTGAAGCCGGTACAGCTGATTTCGTCCGTGCCCCCGGTGTATCCGCAACTTGCGCGCAGCCAGAGAGTTTCCGGCGACGTGAAAATTGATGCGTTGATTGACGAGAATGGCCGAGTAACGACTATGAAAGTCGTCGGCGGGCCGGTGTTGCTGCATCAATCGGCGATGGATTCGTTGCGGCAATGGAAATACAGGCCTGCCACGCTGGACGGCAAGGCTGTGCCCATGCATCTGGTGGTGATAGTTCAGTTTCGTCTGCAGTAGTTGGTTCGCGGCAAACCAGGACAAAACTACATCGTGAGTACGACGCGGAATTGCGCGTGGCCGCTATTCATGCGTTCGTAAGCTTCGGCAGCTCTTTCCAACGGGAATTTTTCGATCATGGGGCGAACGCCAGTTAGCGTGGCAAAGCGCATGGTGTCTTCGGAATCGGCGGCGGTGCCAGAGGCCCAACCTTGCAAGCGCCGTTTGCCGAGCAAAAGCACGAAGGGCGAGACTTCGATGTTACCCGTTCCGGCGCCGACGACCACCATCGAACCGTTGCGGCTGAGTCCGGGGAAGAGATCGGACATCGATTTTGAATTCGGCGCAGTGGCGAGGATCACTTTTGCGCCACCCAGTTTTTGCAATTCCGCAGCGGCATCGCTGTTTTTGCTGTCGATGTAAAAGTGCGCGCCGAGTTTCCTGGCAAGGTCGCCGTTTTCGGGGCCACGTCCAACGGCCGCGACACGATAGCCAAATTTGTTGGCCCACTGGACGCCGAGATGGCCGAGGCCGCCGATACCTTGTACAGCGACGAGATCGCCTGGGCCCGCCCCGCTATGGCGTAGCGCGTTGAACGTTGTGATACCGGCGCAAAGGAGCGGACCGGCTTCCGCCGGATCGAGGCCGTCGGGAATTGCGGCGAGTCCTTCGGCAGGAGCGAGCATGTATTCCTGGTAGCCACCATCGAAGTGGATACCGGTGATTCTTTCATTCTGGCAGGTGACGAAATCGCCTTCGCGGCATGCGGGACACGTAAAGTCGTGGCCGCCGTGCCATCCAATTCCGACGCGCTGGCCTTTCTTCCAACCGCTGACGCCAGGGCCTGGTTCATCAACGGTGCCTGCGACTTCGTGGCCTGGAACGCGTGGATATTGGATGTTGGGGAATATACCGTCCTTGGTGAGATGGTCGCTGAAACAGATGCCGCAAGCCTGGACCTTGATACGCACTTGTCCGGGACCGGGTTGCGGAATTTCGCGTTCGACAAGTTCGAAATCGCCGCCCGCCTTGGAAACCTGGACTGCCTTCATCTTTGCCATGAAAAGTCTACCTCTCGAATGAAGTGTGGACCCGCGATTGGATGCCGGAGGTGCGATGGAGGGTACGCGGCGCAGGAAGCGCAAAAGTTTCGAAACGATCATCAGCGGCGGCTTGCGAGCAGGCCGAATTGCTTCGTATACTGCCTTCCCGGCCAAATGGCAGGCGCGACGGGTGGGTAGCCCGCCGAACTCCACTGTTTCGGCCTTGCAATCAGCTATTTTAGAAACGGAATACTAAAACCGGCAATGCCATAGGCACGCGCCGGAGTGTGAAGTGAATAAGGAGAGTCCCGCATGTCGCAACCGCCGGCCCCGGAAGAAATGAATGTCTACCAAAACGCCGAAGCGCGTTTTGAGGTAGCGGCGCAGAAGCTGGGTTTGGAGCAGGGAATTTACCGGTACCTGAAGTATCCGAGCAAAGAGATCACGCTTTACATTCCAGTCGGTATGGACAATGGGTCGCTCGAAGTGTTCACGGGTTACCGCGTGCTGCATTCCACGGTTCGCGGACCAGGCAAGGGCGGGATTCGTTTTGCGCCGGACGTTTCGCTCGATGAAGTGCGCGCGCTTGCGACGTGGATGACGTGGAAGTGCGCGGTGGTCGACATTCCTTTCGGCGGAGCCAAGGGCGGCATCATTTGCGATCCGCGAAAAATGTCGCGGGGCGAATTGGAGCGCATGACTCGCCGATATACCGCTGAACTTGTGGACTGGCTTGGGCCAGAGCGCGACATCCCCGCGCCGGATGTAGGCACGGGCGAGCAGACTATGGCCTGGGTCATGGACACGTACTCCATGCATCACCGCCAGGCCACGACGGCGGTCGTTACCGGGAAGCCGATTGAATTAGGCGGCTCGCGCGGACGGCGCGAAGCTACTGGCCGTGGCGTGATGATTTGCTGCGACAAGTCGCTGGCCAAGCTCGGCATGAAAAAAGAGGGTACGCGCGTCGTCATTCAAGGCTTCGGCAACGTTGGCTCGATGGCCGCGGACCTGATGCAGAAGGCCGGCTACAAAATCATCGGGCTTGCCGACATCGGCGGCGGTCTCTACAACGAAAACGGATTCGACGTGCCCAAGGTCATCGACTGGGTCTCCACGCAGAAGAAGGCGCTGCAGGATTATCCGGGTGGCGGAACGAAAATGAGTTCACGCGACGTGCTTTTCCAGAAATGCGACGTGCTGATCCCCGCCGCGATCGAAAACCAGATCACCGAAAAAAATGCCTCGCAGGTGCAGGCGAAAATCATGTGCGAAGGCGCTAATGGCCCGACCACGTGGCAAGCCGACGCAATTATTGATGCAAAGGGCGTGTTCACCGTGCCGGACATTCTTGGGAACGCCGGTGGCGTGACGGTCAGCTATTTCGAATGGGTGCAAGACCGGCAGGGCTTCTTCTGGCGGGAAAGCGAAGTAAACGAGCGGCTGCTCGACGTCATGGAGAATGCATTCGACCAGGTAGTGCGCTATGCGGAAACGCACAAAGTGAACAACCGGATCGCTGCTTACATGGTGGCCATTGATCGCGTAGCAAATGCATTGAAAATGAGGGGCATTTACGCGTAGTCTTTCACGCTAGCCGTTGGATGTCGCCCGAAACAGGTCGCGCGCGAGTTCTGTCCTCTTGCGCGTTGGGCGAAAAAAAACTTGCAAACCCGCAAGCACGGGAGATAATGCCGCGCGGGGAGGGAGTACGCTCCGTGAACTCGAGCACGGTGTTGGCCGGCCACGCAAAAACCGAACAAGAGCATCGCCACGATATCTGTATCGTCGGGCGATGGATGTATGAGCACGAGTACATCGTCGCGTGCGAAGGTAACGTGTCCGTCCGCCTTGCCGACGGACGAATCCTGACCACGCCGACCTGCATGAATAAAGGGTGCCTGGCGCCGGAAGATCTTGTGATCACCGATCTCGGCGGGCACAAGTGCATTGGCGACCGGAAAATGTCTTCCGAAATCCTGATGCATCTGCTTTTTTACCGGATGCGGCCGGACGTCAACGCCGTGTGCCACGCGCATCCGATTACGGCGACGGGATTTGCCAGCGCTGGCCGGGCCCTCGATCAAGCGCTGCTGCCCGAAGTGATTATCGGTCTCGGTCAGGTACCGCTCGTGCGGTACGCGACGCCGGGCACCGCGGATTTGAGCCAGGCGCTCGAACCGTTCGTCGAGAGTTACGACGCGCTGTTACTGGCCAATCACGGCGCTGTTACGTGCGGGCCGGATCTGCTGACGGCTTTCTATCGCATGGAGACGGTCGAACATTTCGCCAAGATATTGCTAGCCGCGGAAAACGCGGGCACGCCGAAACTGCTCTCTTCCCGCGAAGTCGCCAAGCTGATGGCGGCTCGCTCGCGGTATGGCGTTGCCGCGCCGCCGGGCGCAGCTTGTGAATTGCCCGTGACAAGCGACAGCGAAGATGGTGTCGCGGACGAAGTCACGCTCAAGCGCGACGAACTGGATCGTCTGATTGAAGAAGCACTGCGCCAGGATCGGGCGCGGCGCTGAGCCGAGCGTCAGGACTCTCTTACGCCGGAACCATCGAGCACTTCCCGTACTTTTCTGGCCAAGACCGTCGGGGCAAACGGCTTCTGCAAGAAGCCTACTTCCTGGTCCTGAATGCCCTTCCTGGTGATGGCGTCTCCGATATAACCGGACATCAGCAATACTTTAAGCCCGGGATTTTTTGCGCAGAGGCGTTTCGCCAATTCCGTTCCGCTGATTTCAGGCATTACCACGTCGGAAAGCAACAGATCGAAACGCTGGTCATGTTGGTCAAAAACTTCTTCGGCCTTTTGCGGGTGTTCGGGACAGACGACTGAGTAGCCGTAGGAAGTTAGAACGGCGCGAATCAGATTGCATACGGCCAAATCATCCTCGACGAGCAACACCCGTTCGCGTCCTTCCAACGCAGGGACAGGCGTCGTCCGGGCGGGAAACGTAGCTGGCGCGGAATCGGTGCGCGGCAGATAGACCCGAAATGTGGTGCCGTGGCCGGGCTGGCTGCTGAAGGTAATGTTGCCGTTCGACTGCTTGAGTATTCCGTAAACGGTGGAAAGACCGAGCCCTGTGCCCTTGCCCGCGGATTTCGTGGTGAAGAACGGTTCGAACAGCCTGGCCTGAACGTTCATGTCCATGCCGATTCCTGTGTCCTTAACCACCATCTCAACGTAGCGGCCGGGATTCATACTGTTGGCCGCGATAACGCCGTCGCCGGTTTCCAAATTGCGCGATTCGAACGTCAGGCGACCGCCCTCCGGCATGGCATCGCGGGCATTGATCGCAAGATTAAGGATCACCTGTTCCATTTGCCCCGGGTCGGCAAGCACAGTTCCCAGTTCAGCAGCGAGATTCGTGGTAATCATAACGTTCTCGCCGATGAGCCGGTGCAGTAGTTTTTCCATGCCCACAATGACGCTGTTGAGGTTCAGCGCTACTGGCTGGATGGTTTGTTTTCTGCTGAACGCCAGAAGTTGCCGCGTGAGAGAAGAAGCGCGCTCGCCCGCTTTATGGATTTGGTCCACGTGACCGCGCAGCTTTGGTTCTCCGGAGAGGGCGTCGGCAAGAACCGAGCTGTATCCGTTGATGACCGTGAGCAGGTTGTTGAAGTCGTGCGCGACTCCGCCTGCGAGCGTTCCGATGGCTTCCATCTTCTGCGACTGGCGCAGGCGGTCTTCCATGTGGCGGTACTCGGTGATATCGCGGAGTACGCCGATCACTCCGACGATTTTGCCAGTGGCGTCTCTCTGTGGCGCCTTCGTAGTCAACAGATGATGCGTTTGTCCGTCAAGGAGAACATCGTATTCGAATCTTTTACCGGTTCCTGCCTCAATCACTTCGCGGTCCTGCGCCGCAATTCGCTTTGCCGTTTCCGAATCAATTAATTGGGGCGTCGTTTTCCCAATCACGTCGCGTACGGGAAGATGCACAAAGTCCGCGTAGGTCTTGTTCACGATGACATAGCGGCCCTCCAGATCCTTGACGTACAAGGCGTCGCCAGTGCCTTCGAACACCGAGTTGAGCAAGGCATTGCTTTCTTCGAGCGCCCTTGCCGCTTCCGATTGCTGGTGCTCCGCAAACAGAATTCTCGCGACGGAACAGGAGAATGAGAAAAACACCAGGAAGCTGACGGTGACAAGTTGTTTTTCCGCGAGTCCCGCGGCCATCAGCAAAACCAGCAACGGGAAGACGAGTGAGGTGATGTGCACGAGTCCCCATCGGCCCCACCGCTTCGCCCCGGGGCCCGGCGCGATTTCCGCGTGGGCCGCCATGCTCTCAGGGCGAATCGTCACAGCCAGTACAGTGGCCACAAGGAACGGTGCGCTCCACGCGAAGTCCCAAAATGTCCCCGTCTGGAGACTATGATTCGCTTGCAAGTAGAGATAGGGAAATTCCCCTGCAAGGTACACGAAGAGAAAGATCGCAAAGTAGCGGTAAAGCGTCCGCGCGGATTTTTGCGTCGAGTGCAACGAACTTACCACGAACACCACAAAAAAAACCGCGTCCCGCACCACATCCGGCGCCCAGGAATACTGGCCTAGGGGCCCCCACCCTTCCTTCCACGCTGTCGGATTCTCGAAAGTAAACAGGTAGGCGGCCACTGTCAGGATAATCAACTGAAACAGATCGAATACACGCGGCCACTGTTTCCATTGAAATCCGAGTTCCTGGTCGATAAAGAGGGTCATCAGCGCCGGAACCATGGCCAGAAAAAAAAGGATGTCGCTCGGCCAGGGTTGATTCGTTGCGCGATGTAGAATGCTGTCGTAGAACCCCGCCACAATTTGCGCCAGACTCCAAACTCCGAATCCGGCCGCGGCGAACCCCCAGAAATGCCTGGCAAATGCGTCGGTGCGCCGCGAAACGTAGATGCATGCGGCCATTGCGAGCAAGGCGCTTGCGAGCTGCACAGCATTGGAGTAGAGCGCTTCGCCGCGCAGACGAGGCCCCAGAGCCAGGATTGCGGCGTGAAGGAGGAAGATCGTACCGGCGAGGATTACGAGGACACTGGCACCCCGCCTGTTTGTATTCGGCTCTTGCAAGTCCCAAGCCTCTCGAAGACTGCCAAATACAGGGTATTTCCTTATGATGAGGGACAGTCTGCCACCCGGACAAGAAGTTGCCGAGAGGCGGTTGTCCAGAGTGCCATGCGAACCGCGTTCGAAGCTAAGGCGAAAGCAATTTTCCGCAAGCTGCTTAGTTTTCTGCGGGTTGTTCCGCAGCGGGTAGTTCCGCAGCTTTGCCGGCGAACGATTCGCCTGTACAATTTCGCCGGCGACTAGACAGTGCGTGGTGGAGTCAGCATGAGCGAAACCCAACTCTTTTTTGACGCGATTCGTGCCGGCGACGTGGCGGCCGTCCGGGCGCTGCTCGATCAGGACTCCACGCTCCTCGGCGCGAAAAATGCGCAGTCACAGAGCCCCGTTCTGTTTTCCATCTACAACCGGCAGAAAGAAATTCGCGATTTTCTGGTATTGCGCGGCGCGGTTTTGGAGCTGCATGAAGCCGCCGCTGCGGGAGATCTGGCGCGCGTCAAGCAACTCGTCGAGAAAGATGCGGCTCTTGCCAGGAGTTATTCGCCGGATGGTTTTCCAGTAGTTGCGCTGGCCGCCGTATTTGGAAATCTCGAAATCACAAAATACTTGCATGCGAAAGGCGCGGATATAAACGCTGCGGCAACCAACGGCAGCGGCTACAACGCGCTGAGCGGCGCCGTCACCAGTGGCCACACAGAAATTGTGAAGTGGCTGCTGGAAAATGGAGCGGAACCCAATTATCGCTACTCGAACGATTATTCCCCTCTTCTCAACGCCGCCGCGAACGGTCATCTGGAAATTCTGAAACTTCTTCAAGCTCGCGGGGCCGATCTTCACGCGAGAACCAGCGATGGTAAGAACGCACTAGCCTACGCCGAAGAACGGAAACACACGGCGATAGCGGAGTATCTGCGCGCGCAGGGAGTTTCCTGAGACGCGGCTTTTCCTAGTAGCATGACAAGCTCGCTTCCAGGCCATGTCCTTTCCCGTCCTCATTCCAATCGGTTCGCTCAAACTTCATCCGCATCTTGTTTTCGAAACGCTTGCCTACGCCGTTGCGTTTCGCGTTTACCTGGCGATGCGCAAACGGCAGGGTGACGCTCTGGACGACGGCAATCGCTGGTGGATCATCGCCGCGGCCGCGATGGGCGCCGTGGTTGGCTGCAAAGTTTTGTATTGGTTCGAAGATCCCGCGGCTACGTTGGCTCATTGGCGTGATCCCGCTTTTCTGATGGGAGGCAAAACGATTGCGGGCGCTCTCATCGGCGCATTATTTTTCGTCGAACTGGTGAAATACCATCTCGGCATCAAACGCCGCACCGGTGATCTTTTCGCGGTTTCGCTTTGCGTAGGAATCGCCATCGGCCGCATCGGCTGCTTTTTGACGGGTTCCGACGATCACACGGGCGGAATTGCCACGTCGCTGCCGTGGGGCGTGAACTTCGGTGACGGCGTCCCACGCCATCCCACGCAACTCTACGAGGTACTGTTTGCGCTGACACTCGGAGTGTTTCTCTGGCGCCGCTCGAAACGGCCGAACACCGAAGGCGACCTCTTCCGCTTTTTCATGGTGGGTTATTTTGCCTTCCGCTTGCTCTGCGATTTTCTCAAGCCGGATGATGTGCGCGTCTTTTTGGGGCTGACCGCGATTCAGTGGGCGTCGGTGCTGATGCTCGGGTATTATTTCGCTGACATCAGGCGCTGGATCACTCCCGCTGAGCGTTTAAGAACCGCGGACCGCTAATGGAATCGATGGGTGAGAACTAAATGGCAGACCCACAACGAAAACGCCGCAGCTTCCTTGCGCCGCTCGTGACGCTGCTTGCTTCGATTGTGCTCGGTGCAGGCAGCTGCTTCGGCTTTCTTTCCACTCTGAATATCAATGGAGGCAGTGCAAAATACGAGAAACTCAGCGCCTTACTCTTGATCGTCTTCTGCGTGTGCGTTCTTGCATTCCCGATTTCCCTCATATGGATCATCGTTCGCGCCGTGCGGAACAGCCGGACTGCCGATTCGGGTAGGCAATGAACAGAGATGAGGAACCAGAATGATCGCCAAAGTCGGCCCGATGCTACTGACAGACAGGGTGATTTTACCCGATCGTTTGTTAAGGTGGATGCATGAAGGAGCCTCGGCTTAACTCGCCGCTATCAGAGCCGGCTCCACGCCGCTCGTTTATTCTGCCGGTGCTCATCCTCCTGGGTTGCGCCGCTATTTTGACAGGTGGCTCGTTCTACGGAGTAGCAGCTACTTGCAACTTTGGCGCGCAAAACAGCTGGACGAAGGTCTTTGCGGTCGGCGCTCTGGTGGGAGTGGCCGCTATCGTGCTCTGCCTCACCGTCATCCTCTTGTCGGCAGTTTGGCTCGTCATAAAGAAAATCCGGGGAATCCAATGACTGAACGCGTCCGCCCATACCTGTTCTACGACGTGGCCATCACCATCTGCTCCACCTGTTTCCGCAAACTGGAAGGCAAAATTGTCTTCGAAGACGACAAGGTGTTTTTGCTCAAGCGCTGCCCGGAACATGGCGCCCAACGAGTGCTCGTCGCCGATGACGTGGATTACTACCGCCGCTGCCGCGAAGTGTTCATCAAGAAACCGGAAATGCCGGTGCATTACAACACTCCCGTCAAATGGGGCTGTCCGTACGACTGCGGCCTCTGCACCGACCACGAGCAGCATTCCTGCCTTTCGCTCCTTGAAATCACCGACGCGTGCAATTTGCGATGCCCGGTTTGTTACGCGGGCAGCGGCCCGGAGCGTACGAATCATCGTTCGCTCGCTCTGATCGAAAAGATGCTGGACGCGATTGTCCGCAACGAAGGCCATCCGGACGTCGTGCAAATCTCAGGCGGCGAACCGACGCTTCATCCCGATTTTTTCAAAATCGTCGCAATGGCCAAAGCGCGCCCGATTCGCCATCTGATGGTCAATACCAACGGCCTGAAAATCGCGCAGGATGAAGATTTCGCGAAACGCCTCGCGGAAATCGAAGATTTTGAGGTCTATTTGCAGTTCGATTCGTTCGAACGCGAAGCACTGCTCGATCTCCGCGGCGGCGATTTGCGTGGCATCCGGAAGAAGGCGCTGGAACGCCTCAATCGCCACAATATTTCGACCACGCTTGTCATGACACTGCGCAAAGGCTTGAACGATCACGAGATCGGCGAGACTATCGAATACGCGTTGCAGCAGCCGTGCGTGCGGGGAGTGACGCTGCAGCCGATTCAGGATGCGGGCCGGCTGGAAAGGTTTGACCCCGCGACGGATCGCCTCACGCTAACCGAAGTCCGCCGCAAGATTCTTGAACAGACAAAAGTCTTTCAGCCCGAGGACGTCATCCCCGTGCCGTGCCACCCCGATTCACTCGCGATGGCGTACGCGCTAAAAATTGATGGCCACGTCGTCCCGCTCACGCGCTTTGTCGAACCGGACGCGCTCATCAATGCCGCTCGCAATACGATCATCTACGAAGAGGAGCAAGGCATCCGCCATTGTCTGTTCAAACTTTTTGCTACGAACCATTCGCCCAAATCCGGCGCCAATTCCCTGCGCGAACTCCTGTGCTGCCTGCCGAAGATCGCTGCACCTGCGGAACTCAGCTACAAGAATATTTTCCGGGTGCTGATCGTCCAATTTATCGACGCGCACGCCTTTGACGTTCGCAGCGTCAAGAAAACCTGCATCCATATCGTCCATCCCGATGGCCGCCTGATTCCGTTCGACACTTACAATCTTTTTTACCGCGACGATCTGGAACATACGCGCCTGGCTCCGCTTCGCGGACTCGTCACTGCCGATCCGCTCAAGCAAATTCTTCCTGCCGCTAGAACCTAGTCCTTCTCGGGGCGGACTGGCATTTCGCTTGCTCCTCATTTAGCAAAGTTGGTTGGCAACGATCTTTCGCCCGCCAGCTTTCGCGGACGTTTGTTGCCTTTCTCTGGCAGCAAATTCCTGGAGTTGTACCCTGTGTTCAGGTATCGCCGGCAAAAACTTATCACTCTCTGCAGTTGGGCCATGCTCCTATTGCTTAGCCTCGCCTGCGGTATTCCACTCGCGGGCCCGCCAAGACCGTTTCCAATCCCGGGCGGTCCGGACGACGACGCCGGTTCGCCGCTCAGCCATCCGGACCGCGAATTTCCCCTTCAAACGTCGGCAGTGAATTCCATTTCGTTCGATCCTACTGGCCGCTGGATGGCCACGGCGGGCGAGGGTGGCGTCATAACCATTTGGGATTTCCGCGAAATGCGCATCGCGCTGCAGTTGCGCGGACATTCGGGCGCGGTCGCGAGCGTTGCCTTCGCTCCGGACGGCAAACTTCTCGCGTCCGCAGGGAGGGATAAATCCGTAAGACTCTGGGATGCCACAACCGGCCAACTCGTCCGGACGCTCACGGGACACACTGAGGAAGTCCGCAGCGTTACCTTCTCGCCCGACGGAACGGTCGTCGCCAGTGGCAGCTCCGACCGGACCGTCCGACTCTGGAATGTGCAAACTGGTCGCGAGCATGTGGTCTTGAAAGGTCACTCGGCGGCGGTAAACGTTGTTAGGTTCAGTCCGGATGGCGCGACGCTTGCCAGTGCCAGTGATGACAGGACCGTCTGGCTGTGGGATGTAAAATCCGACAGATTGTTTCAACTGCTCGAAGCGCACGCCGACCCGATCCTGGCCGTCGAGTTTTCGCCGGCCGGCGAGCGACTCGCTACGGCTGGCGCGAACCTCGCGCCGCTCAATCATCATGGAACTCTCAATTTTTGGAACGCCGCAACTGGCCGTGAAGTGCCGGCGCCGCCTTTTCGCTTTGCCGTCTCGGCGCTTGCTTTTCGGCCCGATGGAGACGCTCTAGCTCTCGCTTATTTCGGCGAGGGTCGCCTCTGGAACATTCAAGTGCTTGGCCTTCGTGACGGCCAGACGTTGCGCCACTACATCGCACACCGTCGCCGAATCACGCAACTCGCTTATTCACCAGACAGCGCCTGGCTCGTCTCGGTCAGCGCCGACAAGGCGATCCGCGGTTGGCACTGACATAAGACTCTGGTTTGTCTGAGAATTTGCGACGCCAATTGGGAATTTGGAATACCATCGCCTGAGCGAAATTATGGAATCCTTGACTCTTCTTGCGCTTGTTCTTCTCACCGCACCTGCATTCGGTCAGCAGCCCGGCGTCAGCAAGGCACGGATCTCTGTTCCTGGAGTTACCGGAGTGTTAGAGGTGGACGTCGGGCCGACGACTTGGGAGGCGCATGTCCGCTCTGACGGCAAAGAAACCGAGCTGCAAGCTTTTTACCGTCCAGACGGTCTCCGCATTTCGGCTTTCCTGCAGCAAGTCAAGTTTCCCGCCAGTCCGGAAAAGTGTCGTGCCGAATGGTGGCCCATGACAGAAAAAAGCGCCCGGATGAAGCGTGAAGAGCTGCGTCAGTCAGTGAGGGATGGGATTGCCATTGTGGAGTTCATCATTCCGGAATTCAGAGGAAACCCGATACGACAGAAGAGCGTCCACGCGTATCTCGGAAGCCGCGATCTCTGTGCCGAGGTGCACCTGTCCAAGGACCAGTCAACACCCGAGGAACAGAGACTCTTTGACGAAGTGCTTGGAGCCGTACGGCTTCTTCCGGACGAATCGCTAGCGGAGGACCAAACCCATCATCCGAAGGAGCGGTATCTTGCCGAAGGGAGCCAGTTTTACCTGCAGCGTAACTACGCCGGGGCCGCAGAGCGTTACCAGAAAGCACTCGACTTGGAGAAACAAGGTCCGACCCTCAACAAGAACCTTTTTCGCGTGCTGGTTGACAATCTGGGCATGTCCTATGGGTCGACCGGAAAGCTCTCCGATGCCCGTGAGACCTTTGAATACGGGATTACGCAGGATCCTCAATATCCTCTGTTTTACTATCTGTTGGCCTGCACCTATGGCGAGATGGGCAAGATGGAGGAAAGTCTTGAACAACTGCGTCTGGCATATAAGTACAAGGCCAACGTAATTTCGGGAGAATCGTTACCCGACCCCCTCAAAGACGATTCATTTCGCAAATTTGTCAGGGACAAGAAATTCGTAGATGCTGTCCATGAGCTGCAACGGCAATAGCTCAAAGATAACGGCGCTTGGCTCGTCTGTCGTCGGCGCCGACCAAACAAAAGTAGTCTCATCCGAAGCGGTGATTTTCTTGGCAGGCTTGCGACCGAGGTCGTTCGCCTCCCCGCTTCTTTTGTAGACGGCCGTCTACTCCCCGCGTAGAATTCCGCCTTCTGGTATGAAGCGACCCTGGCCAGTCACGGTCTTCGGCGTACTGTTCGTCCTGGCGGGCAGCGTAGGCTTTGGATATCACCTCGCGCATAGGCCGTTCGAACGTGATTTCATTCTCATCTCGGCCATTCGCCTTCTTGCCGTCCTCGGCGGCGTCTTCCTCCTACTCGGCCACAATTGGGCCCGTTGGTTGCTGCTGGCCTGGCTCGCTTTTCACGTTGTTGCCAGTGCCTTTCATTCCTTGCAGGAAGTAGCGGCGCATATCGTCCTATTCCTTTTATTTGCCTACTGTCTCTTTCGTCCGCCCGCCTCTGGTTATTTTCGATCCATGCGTCCGGAATAAATCGTCCGTCCGCCGCGTCCGTCCAAGTAGATGCCGGACCGGGGGCACTTCGATGAGCATTTTCGATAAACAGGATCAGAGAGCTTCGATGTCGGTGCAAGCTCTTTTCGGCTTCTTAAGCCTTTTCGCGGCGCTCTGCACGATCTTCGCCCTTGTCGTCACCGTAGCAGAGGGTTGGCGCGAGCACGCGCAATCGAGCTGGCCGGCGGCTTCGGCTTCGATCCAACGCTGCGCGCTGGATACCTACTTCCGAGTTCGAGGCGGCATAAGCAGCAAGCGCTCGCGGATCACCTGCGATATCCAATATACGGTGAACGGCGAGGATGTTCATGCCCGCCTTCACTCCGCCAGTTCTCCTTCCGACAGAGATATTTCACGAATGCAGCGCTGGGTCTCGGAACACAGGACTGGCACCTCTATTGAGATTCACTACGACTCATCCAATTCGAAAAACGCCGTGCTCACGGAAACCGACATGCCATTTGCAGGTCCACACACTCCGAACAACCTCAAGCTCCTCACCTTTGCCGCCGTTGCATTCGTCGCCTTTTACTCGCTAGCTCGAATCCTTCAGCGCCGCCAGGCGTCAACTCCGCCCGCACCCGCGCAATTGCGACCCTAGCCTGACCAGGCGTTTCCTTCACTTTCCAGGCGGTGAGCGTTGTACACCCTCACCGCCTTTTCCCTTGCCGATGCGGCGAAGCCACAAGACCGATTCGCAGGAGTTATGAAGTAAGGTATTTCAAACATAAAAAGAATCTTGCTCGAAAGCTGAAGAGATGGGAGACCGAATACAACGAAGACCGGTCAGATCTCGCACTCAAGGGAAAGACGCCATTCCAACCTGCCAAAATCTTTTCCGTCGCGGCGATCGGGAAGACTCAACGTGGGGTAAAGCCGAGCGAAAGCCCGGAGTTCTCTGCCATTATTGACGTACTTGCGCCCCATCAACTGCTTTCTGGCAATGTATGCTTACAGGCGGTCACATGATTGACATGACAGATCTCTTCGCAAAAATCGTCGAAGCGTTTCAGTTTCTGGAGAGTCGCCGGCATTTTGGCAAGATCCGCATCGAATTCTGAAGACCCGATAGACATCGGCTGAGTGTAGGGCATGAGGAAATAAGGAGCGTTTGCGTATGCACACAAGAGCACTGCTCGCCTTGCTCGCGCTGAGTTGCTCACTCGGAGCTGTCGGAGGTGACTTCGAGAGGGCTCGCGACTCGAAGGCCAATCAACCTATCCTCGGTCGTCGTTCAACGCCCTTGCTTACAGTGGATGGGCTGACGTTCAAAGATCTCAATAGGAACGGCAAGCTTGACCCCTATGAAGACTGGAGGTTGCCTGCAGATGTCCGAACCGCCGACCTAGTGCAGCGCATGAGTCTTGAAGAGTTGGCGGGGCTGATGGTACACGGCACACTCCCCAGCGGCGGTCCGATGGCTCCGCTTGGTGCAGGCAAGGAGTATGACCTGGTGAAGGTGCGACAGAGCATCGTTAGAGATCACGCTAATAGCTTTATCACTCGTCTGAATGGAAGTGCTGAGGCCCTTGCCAAGCAGAACAACGAAGTACAAGCCATTGCCGAGTCTGCGCGGTGGGGCATTCCTGTAACTATTTCCTCCGATCCGCGACATCACTTTGAGCAAGTGCTGGGCGCAGGCATGCAGGACCGAACATTCTCCAGTTGGCCGGAGCCTCTGGGGTTCGCGGCGTTGAATGATTCTGAACTCACTCGCCGATTCGCTGACGTCGTCCGGCAGGAATATGAATCGGTTGGCATTCGCGAGTCGCTCGCGCCGCAAGCCGATCTGGCCACAGAACCGCGGTGGGCGCGCGCAAACGGAACCTTCGGTGAGGATGCCAACATCGCGAAACGCATGATCGAAGCCTACGTCGCTGGAATACAAAATGGTTCGAACGGCTTGAACTCAGGCAGTGTGATCGCAGTGGTGAAACATTGGGCAGGCTATGGGGCGGCAAAAGATGGCTGGGACGGTCACAACTACTACGGCCGCTACGCCGAGTTTTCCGGACGCAACTTCGAGCAACATCTATTTCCGTTCACCGGAGCCTTTGATGCTCACGTAGGTGCCGTGATGCCGACCTACTCGGTTTTGCAGAACGTGGCTATCGACGGGAAGCCTTTAGAACAGGTGGGAGCCGGATTTAACCGTCAATTGCTGAGCGATTTGCTGCGGCGACAATATGGATTTCGCGGCGTCATCCTAAGCGACTGGGCGATTACCAACGACTGCCCCGAGGCATGCCGCAATGGGGCGAGCCCCGGGACCAAACCCACTCCGCAGGACATCGGCATGCCGTGGGGAGTGGAAGAACTCACAAAAGCGCAACGTTTTGCAAAAGCCATCAATGCGGGCGTAGATCAGATTGGCGGAACAGAACAATCGAATGTGATCGTGGAGGATGTTCGTAACGGATCGATCTCGGAAGCGCGGGTTCGGGAGGCCGCGGTCCGCATTCTTCAGCAGAAATTCGAACTCGGTCTCTTCGAACAACCTTACGTCGATGAGACAAAGGCCGCGGCAATCGCAGGTAGGAAAGATTTTGTGCAAGAGGGACTAGCTGCTCAAGCCCGCGCGGTTGTTCTGCTGGAGAATAAACGTGTTGTCTCAACGAGCCGGCCTTTGCTGCCGGTCGCTCCGAAGAACAAGAAGGTCTATCTGTATGGCGTAGCCGCTAAGGCCGCGGAGGACGTCGGACTTATCGTGGTAACGGATCCCGCGCAGGCAGACATGGCGATCATTCGCGCCACAGCGCCCTTCGAGAGTGAGCATCCGAATTTCTTCTTTGGATCAAGACAGCACGAGGGAAGGCTCACGTTCACTGAAAAAGATCCAGCTTATGTTGAACTGACGCGAGTGGGCCCGATGGTTCCGACCGTATTTCTGACCACGCTTGAGCGGCCGTTGATCCTCACCAACGTACGCACATACGCAACTGCTCTGTTGGGTGATTTCGGCATTTCGGACGAGCCGCTGCTCGCTCTGGTTGCGGGTAAGCTCTCGCCCGACGGGCATCTTCCCTTCGAGTTACCGTCCTCGGTAGAGGCAGTCAGAGAACAGAAAAGCGACCAGCCGCACGATTCGCAATCCCCGCTGTTTCCCTTCGGGTTCGGGTTGCACTATTGAGCATCAAGTGACCATTCTTTCGTTGTGGACGGAAGTTCAGAGCACAGGAGCTATCCATAAACGCCGTTGTCATCATATTCGGCTCCTTTCTCCGAGCCTGTGGTCGTCAAGCAACCACAGTCTACTCGGGTCAAGGAGCCGACATTGTTATGCAATCATGTGAATTTTCACTTCTCTGGTTACGCGACATATCTCTCTAGTCGAACAAAATAGCTGATAATTTCCAGCTGTCCCCTTCAGGCACGAACATGAATTCCATTTCGAGTGTCTCGTTATCTTTGATCTGGTCCCCGTTCTCGTTGCGGATCGTCAGCCGCCCGACTTGGCCTGTCGGAGTCTGCTGTTCGTAGGTATCGAGCTTTTTTGATCTAGCTAGGTGGTGAGCGCTATCCTCTGATTTCAACGATTATCTTTGTGAATGCGCAACTCATGTGCTAAGAGAATCTTCATGATAATTGCCACGAAAAAGTCTGCGAATCCCGCGCCTGCGGTCCGTGTGCGGTGGTGGCTGCTCGCTCTTGGAGTCATACCGCTCATCGGTACTGCAATTCTTGCAGGACGGCTCATATGGGAACAGACAGTATGGACTTGGGAACGAGGGCCTCAGATGGTGGGCTTTTCGCTTGCCCACGGGTCGAGCGCTGTTTTGTTGTTGACTCCTGTTTTGCTTGCTTTCTGGGCGGCAATTGCGCTCGTGGTGATTGTCACAAATCTTGTCAAGAAAAGAAGGACTGATACACCGACGTGGGCGGCGTTCGGTTTGGCGGTGTTGTTATTTGGGCTCCTATTCGTGCCGAGCAGGGTTTGGCAAAGGCTGTTCATCCGACAAATGGCCTCTTCTCCACGGGCCGGTGATTTGCTTGTATACGCTGCGTACGACAGAGACTTCCGCACGGTCAAGGCGATGCTGTCGCATGGCGTAAGCATTCGAGCGACTGACCATTCGGAATGGCGAACCGCGCTCCATGCTGCCGCAATTGCTGGTGACCTACGGTCCATCGAGTTTCTTGTGTTGAGTGGCGCAGACGTAAACGCCTTGGACCGCTCTGGAGACAGCCCTGCTGAGTTGGCCTCTTCGAGAGGGCACCAGGAGTGTGCGACCTTCTTGCAGGAGCATGGGGGCAAGAGGATTCGTGGAGACGAAGCCCAGCATCAGAAAGCGACTGAAGACAAGGTGCGAGATGACATCGAGGAGATGAACCGTTCGCGACCTCGATGATTGGCGTAACATCTCCATGGAACTTGTAACCCGGCAATGGGCTACTGGCGGCTGCGCGGAACTAATGGGTCAACTCCTTCCATGAGAAGGCCGGTTGATGTCAAGGCATCCTTCGCTTTCTTCTTTTCGTGAGTCTGTTCCTATTCAGCCAAGCCGCCCCTGTCGCCATCCTGGTGACGCAAGGGCCGGAAAAGTAGAATCGCGAAAAGCACATGTCCGGCTTGTCGAAATGACGGCAACTGGAACCGCCTGATTTACGCGGTACTCGGCAAGTGCTTATCAACGATTCCAGAGTTCGGTTACGCGTGCCAGCGCTAGGCCAAATCACATGGCACCGGAAGTAGACTGTTGGTGTCAAACCTCTAAGTTATGAGCCGCCTTCAAAAAGCAGGAGTCGTGTTCTTGGCTGTCATATGTGTCGGACTTTTCCTGCACGAGTTAAGTCATTTCTATTGCTACGGCCATTTCTCGCCGTTCAGACTACATGCGGACGTATCAATGGCTACGAGTAATGACGTCCTGGGTGTTGAGGGCGTTGCGAAGATTTATCATGCGCGATTGACGAACTACGGCGTTTTTCCATCCACGGTCGTTGTTTGCGCAGAGCGGGTAGCGAGTGCTCCTGAAATCGATGTCAACTACATCGTCGAGCGATGGGACAGCCAATCACGGGATTGGAAAGGAGTTCCGGAATGGGGTTTTGGCGGTTATCGCTTGTTTTGCCGTCCGGTGTTTGAAGTAACGGAAGAACATCGAGTGCGGCGGCGACTATGGCCCGGTCAGAGTGTTCAAGTGGGCGAGGGGATTCCCGCCCAACTCGGTGGCTTTCACGTCGGCGACGATGGCAGGTTCACAATATTTCTCAACGCGGACAGGGACAAAGCCAACGTCATTTCTACCGCGATATTCCATGTGGACCAGCAAGTGAAAAAGAGCCACGAATCAAGTCCCGATTAACGCGAAAACTTTCCATGTGGAGCCCTGGGACGGAACTTGTCCGGTTTCACGACCAATCAGGAGTTGTAACCGCGAGATTCTATTTTTTGTCCTCAGGTTTGTCGTTTGCCGGAGTTTCGACTCTATAGCCACTGGGAATTTCAAACAGGGATGAAGGCGGCTCTTCCCACTTAATTTCAGTGACCTTTACAGTCATTTCCGTTTTGGCTTTTAGGTCTGTAATTACTTCTAGAACCTTCTCGGCGAGGTCATCTGAGACCCACGATTCCATTACCCATGTCGTTTTTCCGCTCCACTCTCCTGCGTCTTCCCTCCCAACGACGGTTTCTCTATAGCCATGTGTCACGACGCCTTCCAATTCCTTAAATCCAAGGTCTTCTACGATTACATTTGGCGGTCGGTTTCCGCGTGTAAGGTACTGGAAGAAAGACTCTCCAGCTTTCCACTTACGAAACTCCCTGTTCCTAGTGACCCGAGCGAGTTTTAGGTCAGGAAGAATCGTGACGTCCTCTTCAGTGTGACAATCATAAAGAGATGCGACTGAATGCAGTGCGATTTTGTTCTCGAAACCGGAAATCACTCGCGCTCTGGCTTCATCGGATGGAGAGGCCGTCCGCCTCTCGGCGACTCCACGGTTAAGTCCATGAAGCTCGGCGTAAACTCGGCTTTTGCTGTCGCGTGCTCGAACGCCTCTGAACTCTACCTTGCGTTCGGTTCCCTCTGGCATCTGTATCACTGTGATTTCCGTCATCTTCGCCGTAAACGGTCTGTCGTCGCCGCAGGCATGAGGAGTCTGGCCACGCAGAAAGGAGACGCAGCCAAAAAGTGCCATTGTCGCGGCGACGCCGAAGACGCGCATCTTGATAGGCGAGCATGCGTGTGTCAAGGTTCCCCCTTGGCTGGATTATAGGCCCCATCTGATTAACGCTGCCGTTACCGGACACCAAATGGCATGCCACTCTTCCCCGCCTTGTTGCCTACTCGTCGAGAAATCGGTTAATTGCACAAACCAGTTTTCTTCTTTACTAATGACTTGGGTTCGTTTAACAACTGCGTGTTAAAAGGAGGATGAATGAACCGCATACTGTTGTTTGCCCTCGTTCTCATAGGCCCCGAAACGCTTTTCGCTCAAGAGGCTTTTACCGTCGGTACCGCTATCGCAGCTCCCGGCCATAAGTCCAGCGGTTACCTCGAAGTTCCCGCCGGGGTAGACGCCGCCACCAAAATCCCAGTTGTCGTTGTGAACGGCGCGAAACCGGGAAAAACCCTCGCGCTCGTTTCTGGCGCGCACGGGACGGAATATGTTTCGATCATCGCCATCGAGAAGCTCATCAGCTCGCTTGATCCAGCGCAGATCACTGGAACGGTGATCCTGGTGCCACTCATCAACATCCAATCTTTCGAACAGAAAGTGCCCCACGTCAATCCGATCGACAACAAGAGCATGAACCGCTTCTATCCCGGCAAAGCCGACGGAACCCAAACCGATCGCGTTTCATTTCTGATTACCAAAGAGATCGTCGATCGGTGCGATTACCTGATCGACTACCACGGAGGTGACCTCGATGAGAGCCTGCGACCCTATTCTTATTGGGGACCGACTGGCCATGAGGCGCAGGACCGCATCTCGAAAGAGATGGTTCTAGCCTTCGGTCTGGACCACATCATTATTTGGAGCGAACGCCCCACCGATCCCAATGCGACGCGATATCTCGATAATACAGCGTCGGTTCGTGGGAAGCCTTCGATCGTTGTCGAGGCTGGTCACGCCGGAACTGTGGAGACAGACGACGTCGATCTATTGGTGACTGGCACACTGAGCACGATGCGCGCGCTCAAGATTCTTGCTGGCGATCCACATCCCATTCAGAATCCCGTCTGGATCGAAAAACTCTCCGATGTGCTGGCGGACGGCCCTGGGATTTGGTACCCACTCGTCAAGCGTGGGACGTACATCTCGTCTGGCATGAAACTTGGGACGATTACCGACTATTTCGGGAAAGTGATTGCAGAACCTCGGGCTCCAGTCTCTGGAGTCGTCCTTCATGTCAACGCCGTTCCTTCGCTAAAGAAAGGCGACAACATAGCCGATTTGGGCGTGGTGGCTACACATATTCCTTGAGTCGGCAATGTGCGAACTATTCTTCGCGCAGACGCATAAGGGTTTCCGGGCCGGCCTTTCTAGCGACGCAATTGTGTGCTGCTTTTTCTTTGCATAGAACGTTCAATATCTACGTCTTCGAGCGGCTTGCCAGTGCTGTCGAACTTGAGGGCGTCTTGGAGGAACGGAGACCCAAGTGAACCCTGCGCGGGTGGATTTTCGTCTCCGGCCACGCACGGCGTTGATCATGGCGATCCAATCGCTTTTGAACTCACACTTCAAACGCAGCAATGCCTGGCTGATTTTTTGAAGAACCACGAGGAACGCGCGCGACCATTCTGCTAGAGAAACGGCAGGCCAGAACCCAGTCCCCCACCAAGAGCTCAATGGTTTCCGTGAACGAAGCGGTGCGTGAATCGCTGGTGAACGAGAGCTGGGGGAAAGCCGGATTGTCGTATCCAGTGTTGGTGCGCGGTTTTGTGCATTGAAAACTGGGCTACATTTTGCGGCCGATGACGACTTGTCCTCAGTTCTTGAACGGATCAAATGAAGCGGATCGCTAGTTAGATTTGTCACCTGATGTGGCTTCGTTTCCGCATTGAGCGGAGCAGCAGTGGCAGAAACGCGCGCGATCGAGTCCGACCACAGCGCGATCTCGCTCGATTTTGCCTCAGCGGCACAATTCGAATTCAGCATCGAAGCCGAAATTAGTTCGCGATGCCGAGCTATTGGAACAGCACGGTTCCTCGCGGTCAGTGCTGACTGCTCGATAGCATCAAATGGCGTTGATTCAAGGCGCGATGTGGCGCGAGGCGGCGCCTGAGAATTTGCTTCTTTTTTCGTGAACTGCCGACCTTCGTCCAAGGAGAAGTCCCGTGCGGCTTCTTCGACCATCCGCGCCGGCACCGGACGGAAATGCTCAGCATAAGCATTAATGAGCGCGTGTTCGCAGAGGAGATTTATCACGCGGGGAATTCCTTGCGAATAAAAGTGCACGGCTTCCATCGCGTCGGAAGTGAAGATCGGGTCTCCCATGGCACCGCTGATACGCAACCGCTCTGTGATGTAACTGCGGGACTCCTCAGGAGTGAGTGGCCCAGTGTTGCATCGGAGGGTAATTCGCTGCCGGAGTTGCCGAAGTTCAGGTTGCTTGACCTTGTCTTCAAGCTCCGGCTGACCGGCTAGCACGATTTGCAGCAGTTTTTCGGAGGCAGTCTCCAAATTGAGCAGCAGTCGGATTTCCTCCAACGACTTGAGCGACAAGCCTTGCGCTTCGTCGATGATCAGCACGGGGCTCACGCCAGCGCGAAAGCATTCGATCAGCCATGTGTTTAGCTGCATGAGCATATTGCTCTTTATCTGAGTATCTATGGGGATCCCAAAATCGGTGAGTATGAATTCAAACAGGTGGCTGACGCTCAGGCGGGAATTAAAGATAAACGCCGTCGGTATTTTTCGATGACGGAGCCAGTCGAGAAGGCAGTTGATCAGCGTTGTCTTACCCGTTCCCACCTCACCGGTGAGCAAAATGAGGCCCTTGCGGTTCTGAATTCCGTAGGTCAGCTCAGCCAGCGCTCTTTGAGTTTGTAGAGTGAGGCACAGGAATCGCGGGTCCGGATTAACATTGAAAGGGTTGTCGCGCAGACCAAAAAATTTCTTATACACAGCCGCCTAGCCCTTCCAGGCGTACTTGCCACACGAGCAAGGCACCGTCTCTGTGGGATTTTTCTTTGCCAGCGGTTGCCGACAGATGGGACAATTCTTGCGCCACACGTTGGACTAGCCTTTCCTCAACTAAATCCTTGCACGCAGCCGGGCACGTCATGTTGACCAATTGTTGCGTGGAATTCCTCCAGATGTTGCAGTGCTGCGAGAATCCCGAGCGCTTTTCCATAGGCTGCTATCGCTCCGGTTAGATTGTGAAACTTCACAGAATCCTTAACCGTCCCCCGTCTTTGTATTTGCGCAGCGGCCGAGAGTTCAAGGATTCGATCCATGGCTTTGTTCGTAACGCCAGAGTTAGGGTTCGCCATCGGTTGAGCCTCCTTCAGTAAATAAAGGGTACGAGCCTGCGGGATTCTAGATAAGGTAAAGACCTGAATTTGCAGTGGGGACGATCATGGAGGATTGCGAAAAACAACAAAACAAACCGAATTGGATCGCAAAACTATTCGCGCCGTTCTCAATAAAAAGAAGGTCAAAAGCTCAACGTTGGCGAAACTGGTTATGCGTCTACGCGAGGAATAGCTCTCAACATCTACGGCAGCGACGGTGTGAGATACGATACAAGTATAAGTCGTGCGGGCTTGCCGTTTAAGAAAAGGGCAATGTGATTTGCTTGGATTTTCGCCAGCGCCCCAAAAATATCGGTGGCTCTCCGTACGGGTTGCTCACCTTCTGTCCCGGTAAAATGAAAAGAACCAGAAACAGAACGATACCGACCAAAGGTACGAAATGCGAGCACAACCGCCCAACCCACCAAACCCAAGTCATGAAGCCGGGAAACTGCGGCCCTCAGCGCCACTATGGATACGATCAGTGCAACCGGGGCGAGCAGACTACGAAACTTTGGGTCCCCAGCAGGCGTGTTTGCATCGATGGCTCCAAGGCTCAGAGCCACAATGCTGAAGACTATGGAGCCCACGATAAGCGGTATGCAGCACCAGAAAAGAAATTCGAGTCTGCCGATTCTGTTGGACATCACAAATTTCTCGCTCGATTCAGCGTAAGGTCTGTCGCTTTCTCTGAAAACTGTTCCGCCGTTCAGGTGCGCCGCAAGAGGGCGATCAACACTCCTACTGCAATGCTGCCATAGGCGCTCCATTTCCCTCCGATGAAATACGCAATTCCCGCAGCGATGAGCGTCGCAGCAATAGACCAGAAATCACTTCGAGCCATTCGGCAATCCCCTTTATTGTGGGGAGTATAGCGCCGGATGAAGCAGCGGAGCGACTCAACTTCATCCCAGCAAGAGCGGACTGGACTTACCTTAAGAGGCTATCCAGTTTTGGCCTGCTTGAAAGGCGTTCACGGGGGCGAGGGACTCTGGAATATCACATCACAGAACTAGGCAGGTCGCGACTGCGGTGGTTGGACTCCCAGTGCCAGTGAAGGGCGACGGTCAGTTCAAGCCAGCATCTTTAAGCATATTCGCAGGCATCGCAATACCACGCGCCCTCGCGTCCTTCAGAATCGCCATTTCATCCAGCGCAAGTTGGTGTTCCCGCTCAAGCAGAGGCGCAATGTTGATGTCGTAGAACTGAACCCTAAGCTCTTCGGGCATACTAGGGAGTCTTTTAGCGTAGTCGATCTCTTGTTTGTAAATCTTGGCCCCTTCCAAGTCTTTCGCGGCAATCGCTCGCACAACTGCCAGCATCGGAAGCATCGCGCCGTAGCGGCCTTGGGGTCTCAGTTCACCGATCTGCTGTTGCACTTGAGCCAAGACGTCGTCCACCTGCTGTTCAGAAGCCGAGTAGTCATTGATCACCGGTTCCAGTTCGGCGCAGTGCTGCAGATATTCTGGCAAGGTTTGCGGGTTCTCTCGCACGAGCTTCATGAACTGTTGTTTCTTTGGTGCGCCTCTTGATTCCACGTTGCGAACTTCGGCAAGCAACGATTCCAGTTTTGCAGTTTGCTCATGGCGAATTTTGAAGAGAACGAAAATCAGTACAGCGGCAACTACGACTCCAGACAGAAGAAGCATCTTGGAACGCCAAGGCCATTGCTTCACGGCTTTCCACGCAGGGCCTAGCAGGAAGGCACCAACACCACCCCAAATCGCACCCAGATACTCTGATAGCTGGATTGTCTCGGGATCGTGACCATGTATAAAGATATAAATTAACAAACAAGCGAGAACGACCGAGTCCACCGCCCACACGACGAATAATACTTTGTGTTTCATGCGACGGATTCTATCACGCGAGACGCGCGCCACTATTTCCACGAGGAGCCGGTTCCCGCTGACGAGAGACTTAGAGCAGCAAGTCATCTTGGAAAGTGGCGACTGCGCTGGCTGAACTACTCGAATGAAGCTGAGGCTAGATCGCGCCTGGGAAGTGGTCCCATTTTCAGGTCTGTATCGGCATGCCGGACACCTTTTGGAATGGGGTGGAGCCGTTTTTCCCGTAGCCACATCCTACCCATCCCTGCGTTGACGGGATAGGGGATAGGAGAGAGCAAAACTGCCCTATTGCCCACTCCCTCGTCCGAACCCGTGCAAATGTGGAGCGGAAGAAATAAATGCGCATTCTTTCGTTTTCATGGGAGCGTTTCTTTTTGCATGGCAACCTGTTTTGCCGAAAACAGTCTCATTTTTCCCTAGAAATATGCTGAAAACACAGCAGTTATAGGCTCCGCGTGTTTGTGGCATTCTCTTCATCTTTTTCATATACCTGCTATTTCTTCTTTCGCGTTTTCGTAGTGCGGACGCGGATTCCACGCTTCCGATTAGCCGGTTAATCGGGCCTAGTGAGGCTGTAGTTCTGTTGGAAGAAGTTCGACCCGAATCAGTTTCAAACCTTTCCCTTCAATCATCTCGTAGTCGTATAAACCACAATCTCTTTCATTTGGACACGCATTGATTTTCATGAGACGACTATTGGGATAGAACTCCATTCGCTCTAAGGAGTCGCCGTCGTGCTTTTCGAGCCACGGATATGGAAGTCCGTGAACTCCAAATCCGACGTACACCTTGCCGCTCACCGAGTCCACCACCACAAATCCATTGCAATCTGTTCCGCAGCCCCAGCGAGGGATCGTATAGTGCCCAGCAAATTCAACTTCCGAGTCTGCTCCCCGACGGATCGCAGTCCGAAACGTGCGGAAATCCTTTGTGATAATAGGCTTTGCCGTTGTGCCGCTATAGATATTCTTGACGCGATAATCACGAAACTTGGGCCGCGGCGGACCCTCATGCAACTCTAGGTCGCCGCGTTCTCGGGGTGCTTTCTCGACAAACTGTCCCTCGTGCCAGCGATAACGAACGCGAATGTATCCCTCCGAGCTGCAGTCGCCGACACGTCTGTCGGAGTCAGCGAAGTCAGCCACCAACAGGTCATCTCGCACAAATGCTCTAACTAGGCCACCGTCAGCTCGTGACCCAGCCTGCATGCGTGCAAGCAGCTTGGCTTGGCCTCTTTCTAGTTTGAAGATATAAAGATAACCCCAGTTCGCAGTGCCACCTGTGCTGTAGTTCAAAGCGACGATTGCTTCCTCAGCTCCATCGCCATCCAAGTCACCGTACGTCACCGAATCAACGCTAATCAAAGGAGAGTGCTCACGCTCATAAGCGTCCTGTCCCGGCACATAGAAATGGTGCATTCCGCGTGTGGTCCGGAAATTTCGGTCGGGGATGGAAGTAAGCCACTTCCATGTGGACGGAACTCCAAATGATGGTTCGCTCCAAACATACGTGAAATTGTCGAAATCGATTTGGTGGATTGTGGTCACGCTTTGAGCGTTCGTTGCCACCGCCACAACGCCCAGAGCCATCCAAACCATCACAAGCAATATCGTCTTCATTCGTTCCCGATGAAGCCAGAAAAGAAGTGCAGTTCCGCAATCCTTGAAGCACGGAGCAAACCGCGGTCCAATTATCTCATCGAGGAACAAAGGATTTAGCTCATTGTGTCTAAGGAAATGAGTTTGTTTACACACAAATTGTCTGTGGACGACGACGGTCAAGTCGGCCTACCGGCACGTTGCTCCTTGTCTCTTTTGACCCAAGGCGAATCCCACTTGTTATAACCCCGCCACTCCTTTTTCTCGTACGACGGTTTGATGCCCTGCAATTCTTCCAATAATCGAAATCTTTCGCCGTCTGCCGCGTAACGGAGCGTGTCGTTTTCTCCCATGCGGTCAAAGAGACCTTCGCATTCCCCACAAAGAACGTTATCAGTGACTTGCTCGCAACTTTGCTGCGATCCCTCTTTGTTCACGACGATTGGGTGTGGATTTTTCTCATCCGCGCGGATACGACGGTACATGCCAGCAGGCATGAGATGGCTCTCCCTAAGCTCAACTCCCTCGCTAAGGCACAATTTACATTTCCCAATGACAACTTGTTTCATCAACGAAGTTTGCTGGGGATTGCGGCTACTCGCAAGGTTAGTTCTTTTACGGACGAAACTTGAGAATCAGTATTCCCCACCACGTTTGCACGCATTGTTTTAGGCCGCACACTCAAGCTCGCGAGATCGAAAAATAGGGCAGTTTTACTCTCTCCTATCCCCTATCCCATCCCTGCGTTGACGGGCGAAAGAAAAGCGGCAATACTGGCGAGCGATGATCGGACAGCTTCGCGGCAGGCTCGCTGACAAAAGGCCGAATCAGGTTCTCGTGGATGTCGGTGGTGTCGGCTATATCGTCGCCGTACCGCTTTCCACCTACGCTGCACTCGGCGAACTCCACACAGAAGTCACGCTTCTCATCCACACCCACGTTCGCGAAGATGCGCTCTCCCTCTATGGTTTTCTCTCCTCCCGCGAAAAACATCTTTTCGAAATGTTGCTTTCCGCTT